>JFJP01022061.1_pt1 | contig 17263 bp, 11 predicted proteins | sample 431651 | NCBI WGS metagenome assembly JFJP01 (sample SAMN02602958, study PRJNA72255) | Microbial mat metagenome, whole genome shotgun sequencing project. | biome: fresh water; feature: sink hole; material: water; isolation source: purple microbial (photo- and chemosynthetic) mats found in... | reverse complement strand
CGGTCAATCTTTGCCCGATAATATGCCAGCCGGGCTTCGTTGGACATAATCATATCAAGCTGCCGGGTGTGCATGGTCAGATAGCCCAGCACGCGGGTATAATGTTTCATCACTTCTTTCTCATGCCCCTCTGCTCTGGCAAAAAGCGTGTCTTCTTTGACTTCGGCTTTAAAACCCTGACTCTCCAATATATCCCGGATAAAACGGACCCGCCGGAGTCGGCGCTCATAATCTGCCGCGCCGCCCTTGAACTGAAAGCTGATATAGTTTTCCCCGGGTCTGTCGTCTATCAATGCCTCAATCGTGGAAAAATGGAACCCGAGCCTTGAACTCAGGCTGCAATAATTCTTTGAAATCATAAAATAATTTCTGTCATTGTATTTTGAACGCACTCCGGTAGCCAGAGATTGGTTCGCGGTTGCCTGAAACATGACCGACATCAGACCTTTTCCGTCAATCGGAGGACCTTCCCAGGGGACCGCCACAATGCCCTCCCACAGCGCAAGCATGGGAACAGAAACAATATCTTCGAGCCGCACATATTTTCCGTTCACTTCCTGTCTGAACCCGTCATCAAGGTTCAGAATCCACCACTGCATCGGCACTTTATAGAACAGTTGTTTGCCCGAACATTCGGAAAAATGATGCTCTTTTCCGAAATTGAACATCTCGTAAACAGATTTTTCGTGGATAAACCGCGTAATATCATGCAGGGTATTGCAGGATGCCGGCTTGAAATCCGGAGAATCCGGGTCTGTAAGATTCAGAGGAATGATGTAACGGCTGACACTTTTCAGCGTGTCATACACGGGGCTGCCTTCCATCAGATTCTTTTTTTTCACCGGATTTTGCAGCAGCGACTCAATTTTTCCCTGATGAATTGAACGCCCGTCCGCGTCCACTGTCACCTCATCGCCGGTTTTCAGCAGGCGGGTAATATCGCTGATGCCTAAGAGCGCGGGAACTTCAAATTCCCTTGCCACATTGGCAAGATGACCCGCAAATCCGCCCTGTTCCGACACCACGGCCGCGGCACGGTTCAGCAGCGGCGCCCATCTCGGAAGCGCCTGCTGAATCACGAGAATGCCGTGTTCGGGAAACTGAAGCACATCCGCAGCTTTTTCCGCCCGGAATACTGTACCGTAAGCCGCGCCCCGGCTCGCGGTGATGCCGCCTTTGGCAATAAGACTGTCATCCGTGCATGAGTCCGATGTTTCACTACAGTCCTGTTTCGCAGCCGCTGTCTGCTGCAAAGGACGGCATTGCAGAATATAAATTTTGCCGTCAGGATCCGTTGCCCATTCCACGTCCTGCGGAGAGCCGTAATAATCTTCCATAAGAATCGCAAATTCCGCAAGCGCAATCGCCTGTTTTTCATCCAAAGACGGAAGACTCCGGCTTTTATCCCCGGTTAAGTCAATCCGGCAGACGCCTTCTTCGGGATAACAGACAAATTTTCTGTCTTTGTCTCTGATGTCTGATCGAACAAGCTTTATATGGTTTTTCCGTGAAATCACAAACACATCGCAGCCCACGCTGCCGTCAACAACAGACTTGGGCAGCCCCCACACGGAATTGATAAACACGGAATCATCGCTCATATCCACAGGATTCCGTGAATATGTCACGCCGCCGGATACCGCGTCCACCATCACTAAACAGCCGACGCACAAAGAAATATCCTCATCTCTGAATCCCCGGTTCAGGCGGTAGGTGATTGCGGGAAGGCTGTATTTGCTCGCCACAACTTCACGGTAAGCTTCAAATACGTTTTCGGAACTGACATTCAGGACAGAGCGGTATTGTCCGGCAAAAGAAGTTCCGCCGGTATCCTCGCCCAGAGCGCTGCTCCGCATGGCTGCGGTGACTTTTCCGCCGGCTTCGGCTTCCAACTGATTCCATGCCGCGATGATCTCGGTTTCCAGTTCTTCGGGAATTTTGCTGCGGATAATGAGCTGCTGGATTTGTGCGCTCAGATCGTAAAGCCTTTCCATGTCGTCGGCATCTGCGGATTGAAAACGCTTGTCAATTTCTGCCTGCAAATCATTATGATCTGTAAATTTCTGATACGCGTAGGAACTGACAGCAAAGCCCCCGGGTACATTCAGATGAATCTTGTTTTTGATTTCTCCCAGATTTGCCATTTTGCTTCCCACCAGATCCGCCATGTCTTTGTCTATATCGCTCAGGGGGATAACAAGCCGTTCATCTTTGGCAAGCTTTTTCCGGGTGAGCGTCTCCCGGATACGTCCTTCGATGTGATTGAATCGCTCCGCCAATTCCGAATATTTCTCCGGAGCAAGCTTTTCTAAATTTCTGATCATGCGGAACACATTGACGGCAACGCCCGTGGCCTCGGCTCTGACAAAAGACATGCCGAAGGGATTGCCGTCTTGGAGCTTCTGTTGGATATTAGCCATGATTTCAAGGGATTTGTTATTGGCGTTCAGAAGAAGCTTGAAATTATGATAGCGGTCTTTGAAAGCGATCCGCAGGCTTTCAGCTTCAGCCGTGTCAGGGATCGGCTCATGGTGTTTTGAGAAAAATTTTTTCAGACGGGTCAGCATTATGCGCTGTTCCTTAAATCGTATTCTCAGCCTGTCATTTCGACAAACGAAGTGAGGAGAAATCTAATTCCCTCTCCCCTCCGGGGAGAGGGGGATTTTAACAGCACCGGGGCATGAAATCCCACCCTAGGTTTGATTAATGTTCCAGCTTGAAGCCAGCTCCTTCAAACATAAACATGATGGCAAAACCGTACCACACCGTATAAACCACATAGAAAACAAGAGAACAAAGGACAATCAGCCATCGGTCGGATATGTTCTGCGGATTCACTTTATAGTAATTGTAAGAACATTCCACACCTTTTTTCATCAACATGGCAATCGGTTTTGCCTCCGCAAATTTCTCCTGCTTTTTCAGGTCTTTATCCACAGCCTTCAGGGCATTCCACCAATTGACGAGGACTTTTCTTTCGTCGCAGTTATATTTTGCTTTAAGCTTTTCGCCCTGATTATGGAACATATCATCTGAATCGTCGAGACAGTTGGAGATGATTTTTCCGATATCGCCGTTCACACTCATATTCGCACCCGATACCGTGACTGTTGCCCCGCTTTTCACAAAAAGCGCTTCGGTTTCTTTTGCCGTGTTCTCGTCACTCATGGTGAGATTCACAGCAATCTCTTTCCCTGCATAGTCTCCGGCCTCTTTTTTAAGCTTGGGAATGTAATACGCCGAACCTTTGGATATGGTGTTATACAGAGAATCCAAAGCATCCAAAGCGTTTTTGCCGCCGAAAATCGGCAGGAACAGAACCACCAGAACCACAAGGAATCCTGCCATCAGTCCCACGCCGGTGTAAAACTCTTTTTTACTCGCACTCATGGAATACCGCCTCCTCTCTTTTCAGTCCGCAGGAAAGATTTGCGATCTTTCATTTGCCTGCGGATTCTCCTTTCAGTGTTTTGATGTTCTTGAAGAAAGTTCCCATCACCCATACGGCAAAAATCCCGATCACAATAAAAAATGTCCAGACGCCGAGCAGGTCCAGAAACCTTGATGTTCCTTTGGACAAAGGAATGATATCCATTGAGGCAAGTTTTCCGGGAAGAGCAAAAAACCGGTTTGAGAAACCCGCAAGAACAGCCATTGCATAGAAACCGCGGATCGTGATGCCTTTGACAACCTTGGTTGCCATCGCGCCGATCTGTATTCCCACCAAAGACCCCAGCAGCATACCCATAGCAAGCGTATAGAAAATGAATCCGTAAATGGCATACTGGCTGATGGAGGCATAGCCTGCGGTGAAAATAATCTGAAAAATGTCTGTTCCCACGGTGGTCAGGGAGGAGACGCCGAGAACATAAACAAAAATGGGGAAGGTCAGAAATCCGCCGCCCACGCCCATGATTGCCGCGGCGAGTCCGACCAATGCGCCGCTGAGAACCAGAAACACCCATGAAATCTGACGGCCGCCCGGAATCAGTCCCTCATCAAAGGTAATCATCGGGGGAATGTTGACAGCCTGAAGTTTTCTGGGCAGTTTCCGCCGTGAGCATCTCCGCCGCCGCCCGGGGCTTTTCTTGCATTCAGGTAATCATACAGAGAATAAGCGCCGAGAATACCGAGCATGAGAACATAGATGGTGGTAATAAACGCATCACTCAGCACCGGATTCTTTTCATACAGCACCCGGTTGATCCATCCGCCTACTGTTGCCCCGAATATGGAGCCGATCAGAAAGACCAGGGCAAGCGGCACAGAAATATTGCCCAATTTTTTGTGGATCACACTTCCCATAATTGCTTTGGCAAAGATATGAAAAATATCCGTACCGACAGCCAGAATACCCTTGATTCCCGCGCTCATCAGCGCCGGAGCAATGATAAAGCCGCCGCCCGCGCCGATACAGCCGGTAATAAGCCCCGCACACAGCCCGATGAAGATGGAGGATATGAAGATGCCCATCGTGAAGAAGGCAGGGCTGTAAGCCTCTTTTCCGCCCAGAAATTTGGGCAGTGCCGCGCCGATCTCATCGGCAAAAGCAATGCCGCCGATGAGAACCGGCAGCATCAGCAGACCGAGTATGATGAGCCTTTTTCTGTCATGAAAAACGGTGTCGGACACCTCACGTTCCCATCGCGCATGGGCTCTTGAGGCTTCCATCATAAACTGTCCCCATTGTCGTATGAAGTTCATGTTGCTGCACACTCCTTGATTTTCTCGATTTCTGAAAAATACTGATTTTTGTGTTTCTGATTTTCCCCCCAAGAAAAGGGAACACCCGTTGCAATGTCCGTGAATTATGCTGCATTATTTCCCGGCTTCAATCACCTCCCCGATTTTTTTAATTTTTTCTTCGTGTATTTTTTTCTTTTTATAAGCGTCCTGAAGTTTATACAGCAGGTCGTCCACATCCACAGGTTTCATCAGATAATCAAACGCGCCGAGTTCCATTCCTTCTTTTGCCACCTCCAATGAGGCGTGACCGGTCAGCATGATGACTTCAAGCCGCGGATGCAGGGTTTTGATTTCTTTCAATGCCCGGATACCGTCCATTCCGCCCTTCATTCTTACATCCAGAACCACGACATCGGTTTCATTGTTCTGCTTTAAAAAATCAAGGGCTTCCTCACCGCTTGAAACACCGGAAGCATTGACTTTGCGCTTTTTCATGCGTTTGAGCAATGTTTCCCGAAAATCTTCTTCATCATCAACAAATAAAATATTCAAAGTCTTTTCACTGCCTCCTTCTGTGAGTCTGTGTCTGGTTCCGGAAAAATCCCTTTAACGTCTTTAATGGCAATCTTCATGCCAAAAACCGGAAAAAGCCTGTTTTTTTTTAAAAGTATCTGAATAGACTGATATTGTTTGAACAGAGTAAATGTTGCGAAATAAAAACGGGGCAGATCTTATGTCGGTATTTTTTACAGTTTGTAAATAATTGCTGCAGGCAAATTCCCCTGATCATCGTAAAACGGGTTTATCTGTTTCAGTCGGGCAGTCCCGCGCCGGAATGTGTCGTAAAACGATTTTGCAAATCATTTTATCGTCCTTTCTCCCCATTCGGAACAATCTCTGAAAAGTTCTTTGACTTTTATGTATCCTTCGATTATAAAATTGACAATTTTAAAAAAAATTATCAATTTTGAATCTCGATTGCAAGGATGTTGCCAATGAAAACAAATGGTTATAATTATATCAAAAAATTGCAGATAGAGATCATCGCCATTGTCCTGTTTTTTTCTCTGATTCCTCTGTTTGCGCTCGGATCTTTCCTATATTTTCAATTTACACAGACTTATACCCAGAAGGTGACAAACAATCTCAGGACGATTGTTGACAATAAAAAGAAAGCTCTGGACATGTTTTTTGAAGAGCGTGTTTCACAACTGAAAACCATCGCCTATACGCACTCCTATAAAGAACTGAGCGATGAGGATTATATCCGCAGTCTGCTGTCGGCGGTTCAGTCATCATCAAATTCGCTGATTGATCTGGGAATTATCAACAGTGACGGGGAACAGGTCGCATATACGGGACACTACAATCTCAAAGGAGTGAATTACAAAAACGAACTGTGGTTTCATGAGGTGATGTTCAAAGAAGTCTATATCAGCGATGTGTTCATGGGATTCCGGAGATTTCCGCATTTTATTATTGCTGTGATGCGTAAAGAAGAAGGCAGTTTCTGGATACTCAGGGCAACCATTGATTCCAACATCTTCAACCTTTTGGTTCAAAGCGTTCAGATTGCGGAAAAAGGGGACGCGTATCTGCTCAATTCCGAAAATATATTGCAGACGCCGTCACGTTTCGGAAAGCAGGTCATGGAACCCTCAGATTTTCCCAAAACGCCCCTTTTCACCGGTACGACGGTCAGAGAAAATTTTTCGGAACAAAACCGGATGATTGTGGGAATGTCCTGGCTTGAAAAAAAGAACTGGCTGCTGGTCGTGTCAGAGGATCCGACAGAAGCGATGACGCCGCTTTTCCGTACCCGGACTATGGTCATATTGCTCATTGCCCTGGGCGTCATGCTCATTGTCACCGGCGCATACATAGTTTCCCGGTCTATCATCAGAGAACTGATACGCTCCGAAAGACAGAAAGCCGCATTGGATGCCAATCTGGTGCAGTCGTCCAAGATGGCGGCGCTGGGAAAACTTGCCGCAGGCGTGGCGCATGAACTCAACAATCCGCTCGCGCTGATCAAAGAAAGCGCTGGCTGGCTTAAAGACCTGCTGGAAGAGGAAGAACCGGATAAGATTGCCAATTTCAAAGAAATTGAGAAAACGGTGAATAAAATTGATCTGCATGTGGAGCGCGCCAAGTCGGTGACGCACCGGATGCTGGGCTTCGGCAGGCGATTTGAGCCTGTTTCGGAAGATACGGACCTGAACAAAGTCGCGGAACAGACCCTCAGTTTTCTGGAAAACGAAGCCCTGCACAGAAATATTGCCATTGAAAAAGATTATCTTGAAAACCTGCCTTCCGTAAAGAGCGACAGCGCACAGATTCAGCAGGTGATCCTGAATATTACCGATAACGCCATAGATGCTGTGGGCAAAAACGGAACTGTCAGGATGAAAACCGGTTATGATCCCAAAAAAGAGGAAGTTTTTCTGGAAATTTCCGACACGGGTCCCGGCATTCCCAAAGAAGACCTTGACAAAATATTTGATCCTTTTTATACGACCAAAACATCGGGAGAAGGTACGGGGCTGGGTCTGTCTGTCTCATACAGTATCATAGAAAAACTCGGCGGCAGGATATTGGTTGACAGCACGCGGGGAAAAGGCTCTGTCTTTACAGTCTGCCTTCCGGTGAGAAGTGAGAAGTGAGAAGTGAGAATTGAGAATTGAGAATTGGGAGTGTTTATTTCTCAATTCTCACTTCTCAATTCTCACTTCTTGAAGGAGCAGAAAAAATATGGATACCATAAATGTTCTGGTGGTTGACGATGAAACAGATTTCACCGAACTGTGTGTCAAACGTCTCAGAAAACGGCAAATCGCCGCCTCGGGCGTTTCAAGCGGCTATGAGGCATTGAACTTTCTTGAGGAGCAGGCAGTTGATGTGGTGGTTCTCGATGTGAGAATGCCGGGAATGGACGGACTTGAAACATTGAAAGCAATCAAAAAAGCTTATCCCGCCGAAGTCATTCTGATAACAGGACATGATACTGAGGAATGCGCGGAAGAGGGCATGAATGACGGCGCAGCCGCATATCTGATAAAACCCTTTGACATAGAGGTGCTGGCGCGCAGCATCCGAAAAACCTTCCGGAAGAAAAAGATAAAAGAATCACAGCCTGCCGGCGAGAAAGGTTGCTGAACCTGCTCCTTCGCTCCGCTCAGGCAGCCCTTCGGCTCCGCTCAGGCAGCCCTTCGGCTCCGCTCAGGCAGCAATGGTATCGGATACATTTTTTTTGCTTCCGACAGCTTGAAAGAAACACATCTTGCTGTCATGCTCGGTATTTTTATTTTGTCCGAGTTCATATAAAGCATTGACCGTTTCCGAAATATTCAAGGATTCTGTCCCTTGCGCCTGTGCATTGTATTATAAAACAGGCGGCAAGTTCGGGAATGTCTTCTTTTCTCTCTCTTAGCGGCTGAATATATAGCGGATTGTTCGGCCGGGGTGCGGGCATGTCACCGACATGCCCCTGCGGTGTGATAACGCTGTGCCGTAATGCTTTCAGAAGATTTTCAGAGATATTTTGAGATGCGGTTCTGCCGGTTTTCAGTTTTTCAACCGAGGAAAAAATGACTTCCCCGCTTTCTGTGTCAAAGAGCCGCATCAGCACAAAGGATTGGAAAAAAGAACGGTCTGTTTCAATCAGCAGCATGAGCTTTGCATTCAGCAGGTTCGGATGCAGCCGGTTTTCAGCACCTGTCAGAGAGGATAGGGCGATATTCAGTTCTTCCAGTATGAGGTTAAATTCCCGCCGTTCTGCAATCCTGATATGGGGACAGCGGGACTTTATCTCTTGGATCAGGGCTGAAGAAATAATGCCTTCTTTTCCCTGAGAATATGCGCTTTTTACCGGGTCGTAAGTCACTGCCATTGTCAGTTCCCCGGAACCCGTCTTGCTGTCGGATGATTCAGGCTGGGGCATTTTCTTTTCGATTTTCTCCATCAGAATCAATATCTGCTCCTGTTTCCGTCTGGCTGTTTCCTGCATGATGTTTGCCGTATGAATCTGAAAATAAACAGACAGGGCATTCCAGCTTAAAAACCCGCCGAACATCAACATAAAAGATACCAGCAAAGCAGTCAGAAAAAATTTCGGGTTTTTCCGCTCTCTTACTTGCTGACCTGTAAATTCAGACAATTGCGCCTCGGAGCCGCCTCTGTTCCGCTTATCATTCAGCGGAAGCGGTATGACAGCATCGCCCGATTCCGGTGTTTCAAGTGCTTCATCCGAGCCGAAATAACTGAATCTCGGATCCCCGTATAGCAGATAAGCTGCCCAACTGACAGAATCCTGTCCGTACTTTTCTGCCAATGCCTGTCTGCTCTCTTTCACGGATTCTCCGACGCTTTTGCCGGAAAAGATATGCCTGTAAAATTCAAGTGCAAAATCACTGCCGGACTGATCTCTTATCTCCCAGAAAGTCCCGATATAATGACTGACGCCTGCAAACAGAAAGGCATTGGCAAGCCCGAAAGACCCGTCCTGCTCCTCTTCGGATTCCCATGCCTCCGTGCGCGCAGACTGACAGGCATTGGAGAAAATGAGTGAGGGCATAGCTGCGCCGCCGGCCATTTTATAAATGTCTTCAGCTTTGAAATAACCGTCTGTCAGCTTCCATCCGCTCGCGCCGGTGCCTCCGGGATCATGCCGGGAAAAATACTCCGCATGTCCTGCGAAATGCACTATGTCATAATCTTTGATCCTCAGTCTGATCCGATCCGCCCTGATGTCCGCGTCAAGCGACGCATCTGTCAATGCCTGATTCTGATTCGCATATCTGAAGAGATTCATGCCTTCCGAACCCGCGCCGGGCAGATTGCCTTCGGGGTTGGCGATGATCCATAATTTCAGAGGTTTTGTCAGATTCCGGTTCCGGTTTCCGCTGATTTTCTGACGGGTTCTGACATACCTGCCCGTGCTGAAACGCCGGCAGAGAAATGTGTCTCCGATACAGATCAGTTCCCAGGGAACATGAACCAAGTGATCGTCCAGACTGAAAATCAGATAGTCCGCGTCATTTGTTTCAAGCGCGTGTTTGATTCCCGGCGTCAGCAGATCATCGCACAGCATCCGTCCGTATTCGTTGAGACATTCTGCCGCATCCGAAGTTTCGCTGGCTTTTCTGCTGTTTCTGTTCAATATCTCTGTGATTTTGCGGCAGTGCTGCCCGATGCGGTCCGCGGAAATAGCTATTTCTTCATAAGTCCGTATCGGGCGGTCAGGCTTATGAATGCCGATCTTCAGGAAATCTTTATCCAAAAAGGCTTCAAGATAAATTGTCTTTTTCATGCAGTCCTTTTTCGCTGATTTCAAAAACGTAACTTCCTTTTTCATGCCCGTTCTGAGACAATATAAATTGATAGCATCCCTGAGGCAAGTCATCAAAACGCACGGCATCGCCCCGTAAGTTCCGTGCAAACATCCTTCCGTCATCTTTTATCAGCGCAAGGCTGATGTTTTCCGCGTTCTGATTGCCGCTGAATACCTTTATTTTTATCGTGGAGTTATCGCTTTCCGACTCCTCGACATATATCTCGGTTTGCAGATCAGCGACTTTTCTGCTCAGGCATATCTCATCTGCTGACGATGCCGTACCTGAACGGACTAAGGCAGGCTCAGGCAGCCGGAACATCTCCGTAAGCGGCAATATGATCCGGTTATAACAGGCTGTCATCCGCTCACGCAGGGACTTCCGCGAAGAACCTGTCCTCGGAATATTCAGGCATTTTAAAAAATCGCGGGCGGTTTTTTCCGAAGCCGGTTCCCAATCATCCAAACTGCTGTTTTTCATAATACTGCTTGCGCTGGCAAATTTTTCCAGACAGATACTGCATTCTGTAATATGCGCCATCATTCGGATTTTTTCTTCATCGGACAGACTGCCTCCGAAATAAGCCGCAAGTGTGTCTGAGTTTATACATGGTGTTGTCATAACTATCCTTTCTCCTGAAATATAAGTCCGGAGTGCTTTTGTGCTAAAATTTCATTTTAGCACTCCGGAGATATATACAAGCAGAAGGCAATTTTTTATACATGGAAATTTTCAGGCTTAACGCTCCCTGAATATTTTCTGTACGGCATTCTTCAAGTTTTCTCTGGCTCTCGATAGCATGACTGCGACCGCCCCGTATTGTTTATCCATAGACGCCGCAATTTCCGTCAGGCTTTTAAACTCCAGCAGGTGCTGTCTGAGCATTTCTTTAGTCTCGCCCGGAGGCAGCTTTTCTATGGCTTCAATTGTTATTTTCAGCTTTTCTCTGGCTTCAAGTCTGTTATCCTCGTCATATCTCAGTACGGCTTCAATATCTTCAACCGGAACCTTAAAATTCCGCTTTGCCATATTAAGCAGCCCTTTTTTCTTGATTTCATTCAAGGTTGTCTGATTTGCAATCAGCCGGATCCATCCTGAAAGGCTGAGTCCTTTTTTCGGATCATACTGTCTCAGCCGGCGAAAATCATTTTCAAACAGATGGATAAAAACTTCAGAACGCAAATCTTCTATATCTTCCTTAGTGTGCGGAATGTTATAAAAAGCCAATGTTTCCCGGATCGTATAGTAAATCAGGTTCCAATATTCCTGAACTACTCCCTTTGCACTGCCCTGTCGAATGAACTCATCAAGAATCTGCTGTTCTTTTTTGCGCTTGTCTTCTTTCACCGGCTGATAACCTTATCTCCTGTTCTGATTTCTGTCCGGGGACAGTTCCCGTTTTTTTCATAATGATTGATAACAATATCTGTATGTTTACCCATACAGGCATCCTCGGCAATAATTTCCGTATCCGAACCCAGAGCTTTTCCTGTCACGGGATTGAGTTCCGGCGTCTGTTCCCGATAGACAATCAGGGGCCATCCTTCCGCTGCTTTCTGTTCCTCAAAAAGCGCATTGATACTGCTTTCCGTAACATCCGCAATCTTACCCAAAGTCAGTGGCAATGCCCTGTGGAATTTCTCGGAAAGTTTTTCTGCCATAGAGCGAAGTACCGGACTGTCTTTTGATTCATCATAGACATCTTTCACAGCGATGATCTCTGATGTCCGAATGTCAACAAGGCGTGCAATGACTTCAATGCCTTTTCTGTCTTCGCAGGTGTCTGCAAGCAAAAGGGAATGATACGTCTCCGGAACAGAGCCGGAAGCGTCAGCGACCGGAAAAATCTCAGATGACTCGCTGATAGTGCTGAACATACGCCTCAATTGTTCCTGCGCTGTGATCTGAAAGCGGCTCCGGGTTCTGAAGCCTTCCAGAAGAAAAAGCTGAAACCATGCCCGCTTTTCCTGATCCATAAACTGAAACGGATGCCAATAGATTGGAATTGCTGAAAAAAAACGCTCAGTAATACTTGTCTCTCCGCTGGGTTCCTCATTGTCAAAGGGATACATTTTGAGAGCATAACGATATGTTGGCTGCAATGCTCGGGGAATCTGCCGGGTGATGAATATCTCTCTGACACCTGTTTTGCCGGATTCATCGCTTGCACGGATGATAACGCTGTTTTTTCCCTCATCAAGCCTCACCGACTGATTGAAAGCAAGCTGATGTAGGGTGGGCAGAGCGTGGCGTTGTCCGCTTTCAGATATGTCAGGCTCTGCCCACCTTACTGAATCTTGAGTCAGTTTCCATTTTCGATTGCCGACTTTTATGCTCACTTCGGCAATACGGGTTTTGCTTTCTGCCTGTCCCTCAATATCAACCTGTTTGCTGAAAACCGTTTGATGATCTGACCAGCCTTTCAGTACAATCTTCGGACTGTACTCAGATACCGAAAGCATCGGAGAGCTGGCATCTGCTCTGCTGTCCGGGGCATTCTGTGCAAGCAGCATGGGAGACGGTTTTTTTGTCATCATGTCTGCGCTGATGTCAGTGCTTGTCTCATTTCCCAGTTCATCCGCAGCCCGAAGACTCACACGAGCGGCGCGAGTCTTGAGAGGAATGCTGAACAAGCCGTCTTTTTCTATCTGAATCGCCTTTAGTTCGCCGTCGGTATCAGCGGTAAAAGATTGCACGCCGCTTTCATCATACACATAGCCTTTTATCTCATCCGCACGGAGATTTTCTATGACGATTATCGGACCCGCTCTGTCAACATGAATGATAAGCTTCTGTCTTACATAGCCGCCTATAAGATTTCGGGCAAGAATATCCATTTCATGTCTGCCCTGATCCAGAGTGAATTCTTCGGTGAATATCACCTGCTGTGCAGAATTTTCAATAAAAACAGGGCAATCTGCTATAATGATTTCCGAAACATAACGATCATCTGCTGCTGTGCCTGAGATAATGACCGGATCATCCCGGGTACGTCTTTCATCGGACTCCCCGGATTTAAGCGGTGGACAGCTTATGTTCAGATCGGGTTTTCCGGGTTCCCGTTTTTCCCGCTCCATGATATGCTGATGCACTTTGTCCAAATAGAATCCGGCTTTTGCAGAGGGTTCTGAGGCAATGGAGATTTCCAATTCCGCTTTGGCACTATCGTTATCGCCCAGAAAATAAAAGGCAATTCCTTTTTCCCGGTGAGGAAAATAATCCATGAAGTGCATTCCGTAGGTGTTTGCCCAGCGTTTATCCCCGGGCCGGCGTTTCAGTGCCTCATCTAATTCAAAGACAGCTTCTGCATAACATTCTCCCTCCATGCAGGAAAGCGCACGCTTATAGTAACTGTACCAGTCGCCTGTGAATCTCTCTTTAATTCGGCAGTAAACAATACCGTCTTTTTCACACATCGGGTCCGGGGTCACTGCACACGCGCACAGCAGCATCGGAATCAGAAAAATGAGAGACTGTGTTATTTTTTTCATTATTCTTAGGAGTTACGCAGTTGATCTCGTTCCCACGCTCTGCGTGGGAATGCAGCCGGACGCCATCCGCCTGCAACTGTAGAACGGGTTTCAAACCCGTTCTACGTTCCCACGCGGAGCGTGGGAACGAGAAATAACTGTAGAACGGGTTTCAAACCCGTTCTACGTTCCCACGCGGAGCGTGGGAACGAGAAACTGTAGAACGGGTTTCAAACCCGTTCTACGTTCCCACGCGGAGCGTGGGAACGAGAAAAATTATACACAAAATTATGGCAATTGTATAGGAACAAATTCTGTTATTGTTATATAAGACAGAAGGTTTCTCGCAGAGCATCGCAAAGAAACAAAGGCTTATTTTTTATAAAAAATTTTTCCTTTGCGTTCTCTGCGCCTTTGCGAGAGATAATAACAGTTGATTTTTTTCAAAATTCAGATTATATTCCGATCATTATGATAAAAGGAAAGATTCCAATCGGAAAAAAAATTTTATCAGCCGGTTTGCTTATAATGATCTGGATATGTTCCGTGATCCCGGCTTTCGGCGTCGCAGAATTTGAGATACCGTCTTCATTTAATCCGGTCGGATCCGGCGCGAGAGCAATCGGCATGGGCGGCGCCTTCATTGCCGCAGCAGATGACGCCACCGCGGCTTCATGGAACCCCGGCGGGCTTATCCGCCTCACATTGCCCGAATTTTCAATCGTCACCGCTGGCTTTCATCGAGGAGAAGATATTGATTTCCGAACCAACCCGGAGGGAGCGGGATCGCACAGCGTGTCTGAAAAAAACATCAACTATCTGAGTGTAACGTATCCTTTCGGACTTTTCAACCGGAACATGGTCGTGTCGCTCAGTTATCAGCATCTCTACGATCTCAATCGGGACTGGGAGTTTACATTTCAAAATTCAATGACAGGCATGGAAGATCAGTGGGATGTGGAGCAAAACGGCAGTCTGTCCGCACTCGGGCTATCCTATTGTATTCAGGTGATTCCGGAGCTTTCCGTGGGCTTTACATTGAATTTCTGGGATGAGGATTTGGGAAATAACCGCTGGGAGCAGAATTTCCGAGCCGATTCAGGCATTGCCGGCGTGCCGCTGATCCGTTTTGACCGCAAAGAGAAATTTTTCTTCAGCGGCATTAACGCCAATATCGGTCTGTTATGGCGAATTAATTACAAGCTGTCTCTGGGGGCAGTATTTAAAACGCCTTTCAACGCTGATGTCAGACGTGAGATACAGGAAAATCAGGTTTACATATCCGAGCCTGAAAACATTACTTTCTCTGAACAAGACACCCGAAATGAGACCATTGAAATGCCCATGTCTTACGGAATCGGTCTTGTTTACAGATGTTCGGACAGGCTTTTTATGTCGGCGGATATTTATCGGACAGAATGGGATGACTTCATTTACCGGGAGGAAAACGGAAATGAAAAGAGTCCGGTGAGCGCAAGGTCCCTCAGCGAATCGGATGTGAAGCCCACGCATCAGGTAAGAGCCGGTGCGGAATATCGCTTCATGAATCCGAACAAAGGCTATGTTATTCCAATACGATGCGGCATATTTTATGATCCCGCACCGGCAGAGGGCAACCCGGATGATTTTTACGGCTTCAGTATCGGTTCGGGATTTACGCTGAATGACCGCTTTTCTTTGGATATCGCATACCAATACCGTTTCGGCAATGATGTGGGAGATCACATTCTTGAACCGCTCGGATTTTCTCAGGATGTGAGTGAACACACACTTTATTTTTCTGTAATTTTTTATCCTTAAAACCGGAGGTATCGAAAAATGAAATCAGAAAAAAATAACTTACGAAAAAGTTTGGAACTAATCTTTATTTGCCTTATCTCGCTGATTTTTCTTCCCGGACTCGGATTTTCTCAGGAAACTTATACAACCGCAGGATTTGATTTTAACGGCGACTGTGAAATCAATCTGCCTGATGTCGTAGTCGGATTGAAAATTCTGGTCGGAATGGATGATGTAACGCCGGTCGGAGATGAAACGATCACTATGGAAAAAATCATTGCGCTTCTGCAAAATATGAGCGGAATCAGGCATATCCACTGTCCGACTCAGGACTTTATTCCCTGCGGCTCTGAAGATAACTACGAAGACGATGACTATTGTTATGATGCCCGTACCATTGCCTTGGATAATGAAGAACCGCAGCACCATACCTTTCACGGCAAGGGAGATGAAGACTGGGTTATGTTTTACGGAATTTCCGGGCAGATATATGAAATTCAGGCAAAAATCGAATCGCTGGGAAGCGGCTGCGATATTGTGATTGAACTTTACGACGAAGCATCCATTGCGTCCGGAACCCCGATAGCTTCAAAAGACGGCTCAGGTACGGGCAGAGATGAGACATTGCGATGGGAAGGGTGTACCAGCGACGCGGTCTATTATGTAAAGCTGAAAAATGCTGATCCCAATGTTTTCGGCGAAAATATAAAATATGATCTGAAAATAAACCTGCCGAGTGCGCCGTTTCCCGGACATATTATCGGCTATGTCCGTGATAAAGATACAGGTCAGAAAATTACCGGCGCATTGATTCGTACCAGCGCCGGCAGATCCGCAATCAGCAATTACTGCAACTGTAATTTCTATTGCGCCCGTGATTACTGCATCTATTACCATCCTTCGGGTAATTACACGCTGACAGCCGCTGCACCCGGGTATAAGACCTTTTCAATCAACATAACGGTCAAAGAAGTCATTACGGTGTCACAGGATATAGAAATGTCACGGACACGGTGATCTGCTCTGATATTATGCCCCGAAATAAATTTCGGGGCTGATAGCTCAAGCCTGCTGAAGCAGGCTGGGGTTTCAGAAACAGCAAGCTTCAGCTCTGCCCGAAATAAATTTCGGGGCTGAAAGCTCAAGCCTGCTGAAGCAGGCTGTCTGAACCCGAGAACCCGGGGCGCAGCACGCTTCAGCGTGCTTTCGTTCTGAGGCGGGGGATTTATCCCCCGTTTCCGAAGCAGGTGCCGGAACACACAGCACGCTTCAGCGTGCCTGAGCTTTCAGCCGGGCGATTTATCGCTCGGACTGATGGGCAGATTTATCGCTCGGACTGTGAACAAAAAACCCAATTACCATTCCGGATGTTCTGATGAGAAAAAAACAATGTCTTATTGAGATGATCCTGACCATTCTGATATTGACTGTTGCTCAAGCTTCTGCAAAATTAGAACTCAAAACGGTCTATCCCACTCTCGGCATCACAGAACAGGACTATCAGGCAGAGTTGAGAGGGACAGGATTTGATGAGAACACCCGTGTCTCAATGTTTCTGGATGCCGCCAATAAAAAAGCGATTATCGGTTCCACAGATATTCCCGGCGATGCCATGGGAATCACCATCGTGGATCATATTGCTTATGTGGCGGACAGGCTGAACGGATTGCAGATCATAGATATCAGCAATCTGTCAAATCCTGTTCAGATCGGCACGCTGGACACATCGGGAGTTGCCCGGCGTGTCGCAGTGGCAGATCAGACCGTAAACGGTGAGACAAAGCGCATCGCATATTTGGCAGGCGGGGTTATGGGCTTGCAGATCATAGATGTCACGAATCCCAGCCATCCCGCGCTGATAAGTTCTTTGGACACGGTGCCTTCCTCATATACCGGTGTTCAGAATAATGCGCTTGATCTTACACTTGCAGACAACAGGGCATATCTTGCCAACGGGCTTGACTTGCAGATCATAGATGTCAGCGATCCGTACACGCC
>JFJP01002112.1_pt1 | contig 17265 bp, 15 predicted proteins | sample 431651 | NCBI WGS metagenome assembly JFJP01 (sample SAMN02602958, study PRJNA72255) | Microbial mat metagenome, whole genome shotgun sequencing project. | biome: fresh water; feature: sink hole; material: water; isolation source: purple microbial (photo- and chemosynthetic) mats found in... | reverse complement strand
CTGTATTCGCCGCACCAGTTGCCGGCCGATACCAGCGGGAATTTCCAGCGGTGCTTTTCGTTCGGCGTGCCGTCGCCGGAAAAGCTTGGCGGGTAGCGATGGCAATCGCCGGCGCCACGATCATGCTCATGGAAATAGACGCAGTCGTGACAGGATGAATGTCCGGCGCCCGCGGGCGCCGTCGTGGCTTTGCTTACTTCGTGTGTCGGCATGGGATTTTGACCTTGACTCGTGGGGGCGCGGATGCGGTCTTGCGTGTATCGGGCAGCCATTATGCGTGGAGTTTATGAATAAACGATGAAATGAGGTGGTGCCGTCGCCCGATTGATGGGTGTGTAACGAGGGTGTAACGCGCAGGGGCTAGAGTCTTGGTTTGGCGGGGATTCCCGTCCGGCTTGATCCATTCGATGTAATTCAAGGAGGTGAAGGATGAATGAGTGCGCAAGCAAGAATCGTTTTCGGGCAACGGTCAGACCCGACGGCAGGCTGGACATGGATACGCTCGGGGAATTTCGCAATGCCTGTCGCCACGCCATCGATGACGCCGAGGTAAGCGAGCTTGTCGTCGATTTTTCGAAAATGTCGCACATCGACAGCATGGCGCTGGGCGCGCTGATCGCTTTGCGCGAGCGGGCGATCAAGGCTAGCAAGCAAATTTCCCTGGTCAACTGCAACTGGCGTATTCGCCGGGTGTTTGGCCTGGCCAACCTCGATCGACTGTTCGCAATCAGTAGCTGATTGCGCTGAATAAGGAGTGGTATTCATGCGCCAACTGAAATTCCATGTCCTTGTCGCGCTTGCCCTGCTGGGTTCTTCGCCTGCCTGGGCCTTGTTCTCGCTCAAATTCGGCATCTATGCCTCGGAAAAGCCCACGCTGCTGGTCCAGCAGTTCCGTCCACTGCTCAATTATCTTGAGCAGTCGATTGGTCGGGATATGGGCGAACCGGTCGTCATTGAACTCGATGTCTCGCCCAATTACGACGAAGGCATCAAGGCGCTGGCCGACGGGCGGGTGGATTTCGCGCGAATGGGGCCGGCTTCTTTCTTGCAGGCGCGGGCGATGGCGTCAGGGATCGAATTGCTGGCACTGGAAAATGAAGAAGGCGGCAAGTATTTCCAGGGGGTCATTTTTGCTCGCGCCGATAGCGGACTACATCGACTGGCCGATCTCAAGGGCAAGCGCTTCGCCTTTGGCGATCACAACTCCACCGCGGGGCGCTATCTCGCCCAGTACGCCCTCCAGCGCGCCGGGGTCAGGGCCACTGACTTGGCCGGTTATGAATACCTGGGTCGCCATGATCGGGTAGCCGAAGCAGTATGGAATGGAGATTTCGCCGCGGGCGCGGTGAAGGCTGATGTCTTTGATCGCTTGCAACAGCAGGGCCGCGCCGTAACCGTGCTGGCACGAATGAAGAATGTCACCGGGCCGTGGGCGAGCCGCGCCGGCCTTTCGCCTGGCGTGGTTGCCAGTCTCCGGCGCGCGTTGCTGTCAGTGCCCGAGTCATTGGGGCAGTCCAGCATCAAGAAGCAGGGATTTCTGCCCTATGCCGCGGGCGATCTCGATCTGGTGCGGCAGGCGGTGGAAACAAACGAGCGATTCTTTACCGCGGCCGGCTCCTGATCGATTCATGCCGCCGAACCCATGAAGTCCAACGCTTTATCGATGGCATCAGCATTGCGTGGGTGGCAAGTACGCATCGGCGGTCGGTCTCTGTATCGACCCAGTCATTGGCTGTTGTGGCATCAACTGCTGCTTTCGTCGCTGCTGGCGACGCTGGTGTTGATGGTGGTCGCGGGAGTCTGGCTCGGCGAGCTTGAGTCGCAAGAACATCGACGGCTGTACGAGGGCAGCTTGCGGGAGAAACTGGCCCTGCTGCGGGCCGCCAGTCAGGAGGCCCTGGTCAGCCGGGATACGCCGGTATTGACTTCAATTGTCGAAGAATCCGGGCGACGTGATGGACACATCCTGTCGCTTGAGATTATTGACGACGACAACAAGGTGCTGGCGCAATGGCAGATGCCGACGCCACCCGCATCGCCCATCATCCAGGATATGGAGGTGCGGTCCGTGGTGGCGGGGGAGAATTTCGGCCGAATACGGGTGGTCTGGGACATGAGCTCGCGGCAGGAGGAAGTCGAGTCACACACCCGCTCGTTGTTGATCATTCTGGCGCTGGTGATGCTGGTGCTCGCCGCCATCCTGATTTTTCTGGCGAGACTGGTCGTGGTGCGCCCCATCAACATCATTCATGACTATTTGCTGACGGAGGTCGTGCCGACGGGCGGCATGTCCCACGCGGCGCGAGAGTTACAGCGTCTGGGTGAGGCAGTGACCGCCTTGTTGCGACTCAAGCACGAGATCAAGCGCAGCGAACTACGCTATCGGGGACTATTCGATAACATGTTTTCCAGTTGCATGGTGTTGTCGAGCACGGTGACGGGTGGTTTTCAGGTCGAGGATATCAATGAGAGTTGCCGTCGCTTGCCGGCCCTGGCCATAGGCGCGTGGCGGGTGGCCAGCCTCGGCGAGATCATCGACGAAAGCGAGGCGGCTGTTCTCTATGAAGCACTGCGTAATGCGGCGACCAGGCAAGCAACTTGTCACATGGAAGAATTTGCCCTGTCGCGGGCGGGGCGCATTTACTGGCTGGATTGCCATGTTTTTCCGCTCGATGACGGCGAAATGGTGTTGATGATCCGGGATGTCACCGATCTCAAGATTTCGCTGGATCTGCGGCGCGCCAAGGAGGCGGCGGAACAGGCCAACGAGCTTAAAAGCTCGTTCCTGGCCAGCATGAGTCACGAAATTCGGACCCCGTTGAACGGGGTGTTGAGCATGGTGGAACTGCTGCGCGGCACGCGCCTGAGCAACAAGCAGCAGCATTGGGTCAATGCCATCCGTAGCTCGGGCCAGCTCCTGCTCTCCACCATCAACGACATTCTCGATTTCTCGAAGATCGAGGCCGGGCGCCTGCACCTGGAGGAAGTCCGCTTTTCGCTGGGCGAGGTGATTGGCAACCTGTTCAACGCGACGTCGCAGCGGGCTTATGGCAAGGGGCTTGAATTGATCCTGCAGCAGGCCCCCGATCTGCCGGATCAATTGATTGGCGATCCCTTCCGCATTCAGCAGGTACTGATCAACTTGGTTGGCAACGCCATCAAATATACGGAGCGGGGGGAGGTGGAGATTTCCCTGGAGAAGCAGGATATTCCGGGAAATCGGCTGCTGCTGCGCGTCTCGGTGCGCGATACCGGCGTCGGGATCGCGTCCGGGCAGGTGAAGCGGGTGTTTCTGCCCTTCGAGCAGGGTTTTTTCAATCGCGCCTTGTTCCGCGAAGGCACCGGGCTGGGCTTGGCCATCAGCAAGCGACTGGTGGACGCCATGGGCGGAACCATCGGGGTAGAAAGTCGCCTGGGTGAGGGCAGCCTGTTTCATTTCGAGGTGCCGGTTGGCGTGGTCGATGTGCCGCAACATTCCGGTTGGCTGATTCCCGACAGTTGGAGCCGGATACCGGCGCTGGTCTGGGTACGACATGAGGCCGTGCAGAGATCGATCGTGCGGGCCCTCGATTCCTTCGGTTTCAAGACGCACGTTGCCCTGGCTGCGGCCGAAGCGGATGAATGGAGCCGTGGCGCGGCAGCCGCTGATCGTCTCTGCCTGGTGGTGCTTGACGACAGCCTGATCGGCAGCGAGGGGCCGAATCTCCTTGCTGCGATGGAAGCGAGGGCGGGGGCAGTAAAGCCTTACGCGCTCTATGTGGTGAATATGTTCAATCGGGACCGCGGGGAACTGGATCGCCTCGATAGTCAGCCCAACACGTCCTATGTGATGAAACCGATTCATATTTCATCGTTGTACAACGTGTTGCAGGAACTTTTCGGATTTTCCAGCAAGTCGCGGGCCGTGGCGGCGAAGCTGGAAGATCCCTCCTGGGAAATGCTGATCGAGCGTCTGGGCGCCCGCAAGCACTTGTCGGGCGCCCGCATCCTGCTGGTCGAGGACAACCTGGTCAATCAGGAGGTGGCCGTGGAGGCGCTGTCGATGGCGGGCGTTGAAGTGCAACTGGCCGCCAATGGCCAGAAAGCCATTGAAATGGTCTTCGGCGGCAACCGCTTCGATGGCGTGCTGATGGACTTGCAGATGCCGGTCATGGATGGTTTTCAGGCAACCCGGCTTATTCGCGAGCAATACGACATGGAAACCCTGCCCATCATCGCCATGACCGCGGGTGTGCTCTTTCGCGATCGCCAGCGCAGCCTGGAGGTCGGCATGAACGACCATGTCGGCAAGCCGGTCAACATGAAGAACCTGATGGAAACGCTGATGAAATGGGTGACGCCGGCGCATCCGCGGCCCTTGAGTTTCAGCCGGGCCGGCGCGGACGACTTGCCTGCTGCCGAATCCGCGTTGACCCTGGATGGTCGGGTGGACTGGGCACGCATCGAACTGCCAGGGATCAAGATATTCAAGGGTTTGAATCGACTTGGCGGCAATCAGAAGCTCTATTTCAAGTTGCTGAAGAGTTTCGCCAAGGCCCATGACCACACCGAGACGGAGGTGTTGGCCGCCCTGGCCAACCGGGATACAAAAACTTTGCGCCGACTGGCGCACACCGTCAAGGGCGTGGCGACGACGCTGGGCGCCGACTCGCTGCACGACAGCGCCATGATCGTCGAAAAAGAGGCCGAGAACGGACAGATCGACAGCTTGCGGGAAATGGCCGAACCGCTGATCGTTCATCTGAACGAGGTGCTGCGCAGCATACATAGTTTTCTCCGATCGATTCGCTCCAGCGAGCGCGACGATCCGGCGACCGTGGCCACCGTCGCTTCCGCTCCGGGCACGCCCGCCGCCGGAATTTATGACGAAATCCTCGATCTGCTGGAACGCGCCGATACCCGGCTGCAGGAAGTCTGCGAGGCCAACTCGGCGACGATTCGCGCCTGGTTCGACGGCGACGGTCCTTACAGAGCATTCATGGAAGGTGTCGAGCATTATCACTTCGAGGAGGCCAGGGATGTTTTCCTGAGCAGTGCGGCGGTCGAAAATTGCAGCGAAGAGCAACACACTTTTCAATTCTGAGCGGGCGCCGCAATGAATAGTCCTTTGATGTCCGGCAATTCGGCGATTAAGCAGCGTGGTCCCTCAAGCGAGGGGGGCAATTGCAGCACGCAGACGGTGCTGGTGGTGGATGACAGCCCGACCGTGATTGCGCTGGTCGATGAAACGCTGCGCGCGGCCTACCACGTCCAGGTGGCCACCAGCGGGCCCCAGGCGCTGGCGTTGCTGGCCAGGGCGCCGGCGGTGGATTTGATCCTGCTCGACGTGATGATGCCGGAGATGGATGGCTTCGAGGTCTGCCGTCGCATCAAGACCAACCCGGCCAACCCCGCCTGGCGCGACATACCGATCATCTTCCTGACCGCGCTGAGCGAGTATGGCGACGAAGCCCGTGGCCTCGGCCTGGGGGCGGTCGATTACATCGCCAAGCCGGTGGTGCCGGTCACCTTGCGCGCCCGGGTCGATACCCACGCGGAACTGTGCCGGGTGCGGCGGGAATTGCAGGAAAAGAACGACCTGCTGAGCGCCGAGCGCGAGATCATCGAAGGCATGATCCTGCGCATGCGCGCCGATCCCGCTTTCAATGACCGGCACTTGCGCTGGCTGATGCGGCCAGTCGAGCGAACCAGTGGCGACATCTGCCTGGCCGCGTTCTGCCCGGATGGCCGCCAGATGGTTCTGGTGGGCGACTTTGCCGGTCATGGCCTGACGGCCGCCATCGCCGGACCCTGGGTCAGTCAGGCCTTCTACGCCCTGTGCGCGAAGGGTGACGCCGGGGCCACGCTGACCGAATTTCTCACCACGCTCAACGCCTTGTTGCGCGCGCAGTTGCTGGCGGGCCAATTCATGGCCGCGCATCTGGTCGAGGTCGATCCCGCGCGGCGGCGGTTGCGCCTTTGGGGCGGCGGCATGCCGGAACCCCTGCATGTCGGCCTGGATGGGATGGTGCGCCGCATCGCCCTCGCCTCGTTTCCGCTGGGACTATTGCCGGAGCCGGATCTGTCCGCCGATGTGCGCACGCTGGACGTGCGCGAGGGGGAACGGCTGTTGCTCTACACCGACGGCATCGTCGAGGCGAGCAATGCCGCTGGCGCACTGTACGAGATCGAGCGTCTGGAGGCTTCCTACGCGACACTGCTAAGCGATGGCGGGCCACTGGCCGAACTGGTCGCCGCCGTCGATGCCTTCGTTGCCGGCCGGGCGCAGGCGGACGATATGTTGCTGCTTGAATTGAATTTGTGAGCGAGGTGCGCCATGCCTTTATACGATGAAGCGGCAGGCAGCCCACGCAAGCACCGCCGGACGATTCTGGTCATCGACGACGATCCCGCCGCGGTGAGCCTGATCGATGGCGCGCTCAAGCATCGCTACGGTGTGCGGGTGGCGCTGGATGGCGAGATGGGGCTGCACCTAGCCACGGGCCGCGATGTCCCCGACCTGATTCTGCTGGATATCGTCATGCCGAAAATGGATGGCTACGAAGTGTGCGAGGCGATTCGGCTCCACCCCGTCAGCCGCAACGTGCCGATCATCTTCCTGACCAGCCTGAACGACGAATTTTCCACCGTGCGCGGCTTCGAGCTCGGGGCCAACGACTTCGTCACCAAGCCGATCTGTCCGCGCGTGCTGGGCGCCCGGGTGCATGCCCACATCGAGTTGAACAGGCACCAGCGCGAACTGGAGTGCAAGGTGCGGGAACGCACCAAGGAAATCCAGGACTTGCAGCTCAACATCATTCAATGCCTGGGGCGGGCCTCGGAATTCCGCGACAACGAAACCGGTATGCATGTCGTCCGCATGAGTCACTATTCCTCGCACCTGGCTCGGGCCGCCGGTGTGAGCGAGACCATGGCGAAGTTGCTGTTGAACGCGGCACCCATGCACGATGTCGGCAAGATCGGTATTCCCGACAATGTCCTGCTGAAACCCGGCCGCCTGGACGAGGCGGAATTCGAACTCATCCGCCAGCATCCCGTCATTGGCGCCGACATTCTCGGTCGCTATGACAGCGAGCTGATGCACATGGCCCGTAGCGTCGCCCTGACCCATCACGAAAAATGGGATGGCAGCGGCTACCCCAACGCGCTGAAGGCCGAGGCTATCCCGCTGGAAGGGCGCATCATCGCCGTGGCCGATGTCTTCGACGCGCTAACCACCGCGCGCCCCTACAAGGCGGCGTGGTCGGTGGCGGAAACGGTGAATCTTCTGCGAGCGGAACGCGGCCGGCACTTCGACGCCCGGCTGGTCGATCGATTCATTGAAATCATGCCCGCAGTGCTGGAAACGAAGGAAAAATACGCCGAACTCGATCCGGTGGCCCCGGCCGACCTGGTGGACTCAGCCGACGAATAGCCGTACCGCTAGCGCCGACTTTTTCGGCCACGACGGGGGGGAGCCGCCTTGGCCGCGGGGATACGGCTGTCCTGCCTAGCCGCGCATGAAATGCCTGGCGTAGCGCGGGCTCATGTGGTCCATGGGCAGCAGCAGCGGCAGGTCGGCGGTGTTGAAGTCGGGGTCCCATGCGGGTTCGCCGCAAATCCAGGCGCCAGCGCGCAGGTAGCCCTTCAGCAGGGGGGGCACCTCGGCGGCATGGCCGGTCACCAGCCGTTCGTAGGGCAGGCGGTCGCGCGGGAAGACGCGGTATTCGAGCGGCGCGATATGGTCGTCGATCAGTTGCACGAAGAGGTTGGCGGCGTTGTGGCCGCCGTCGACCATGCCGACCGAAGCGCAGCCGATCAGGTGGCGATAACCATGGCGCTGCATGAACTCGGCGAGTTTGCCCCACAGCAGCGCGATGACGGTGCCGTTACGGTGGTCGGGATGGATGCAGGAACGGCCAACTTCGACCATGCCGGGGCGCAGATGTTGCATGCGGGTCAGGTCGAATTCGTTTTCGGTGTAGTAGGTGCCGACCGTCTTGGCCGCTTCTGGCGTGAGAATGCGGTAGGTGCCAACAACCTTGTTGGACCGCTCGTCGCGCACGATCAGGTGCTCGCAGTGTGGATCGTAAAAGTCGGCATCGACGCCGGCCTTGCGGTTTTGAAGCCTGGCGCCGAGTTCCTCGGCAAAAACGTGGTAGCGCAGCCGTTGCGCCTCCTCGACTTCGTTGGCGCTCAGCGCCAGGCCGACCGAATAGTGTTGATGATGGTGACGGGTTTCGCGCCATTGCTGGGTGTGCAGCATGCTTTTCTCCTTTTTGACTTTGTCTGCGGTGGCATTGTCGGGAGGTAGCGTTACGGCGCGATGAAGTCAATGTTGCATTGGCGTGAATACTGTCGGGCGGAATCAGTGGTCAATCTTCTCGTCGCTGCTGCGTAGGCGCTGCGCCATCATCCGCATGACTTCCGTGGCGAAGTGGGGTGTTTCGGCGACCAGGAAGAGAAATCGTTTCTTGTCGATGACCGCGAAGCGGCAGGTCGTCACCGCGACAACGGTGGCCGAACGCGGCAGGTTCTCGATCATCGCCATTTCGCCGAAAATCGCGCCCGGCTGCGAGCTCTCGACGACGCGATTTCCGATCAGGATGTTGGCGTCGCCCTCCAGCAGCACATACATGTGGCCGTCGCCGGGATCGTTTTCGCGAAAGAGCATGCCGCCGGCGTCAACCTTGCAGAAGTGTGGGTCATTGCGGAACAGGTCGTAGAAGATCATGGCTAATCCCTGAAAAATGAATAAGTTAAAATTTAACGGCGCAGGGCGGGCAGTCCTTGCAGGTAGCCGATGGCGCCGCGCTGGTCGATCTTGCGCCGCAGATCGAGCTTGATCGAGTCCGGGTAAGCCTTGAGGTCGGTGGCGGCGCCGGGATGCTGGATGTTGCCCATGACGTAGCCGTGCCCATTTACGTTGGGCACCACCTGCAAGCCGGTGTGCTCGGCGCCGGCGGGCGCCACCAGAATGCGGACGGGGTTGCCGGAATCGATATTGAAGGCCCAGAGGAAGTTGTTGAGATGGTTGCCCGAATCCTCGCCGACGAACAGCGTGCGCATTTCCGGCGAGAACTTGATGTTGTCCGGGTTGGCGATGCGGTCGGTGTCGCATTTATCGTAGGCGCCGTGGCGTTGTCCGAACGGTTTCTTGGCGCCGAGCAGTAGCGCCCGCATGCCGGTGGCCACCCAGTCGCTGGCGATGGCCTGCCCCGTCGTATCTCGCTGGCCGCCGGCCAGTGGCGCCTGGTAGATGCCGCCGCAGACGAGGTCCTTGGCGTCGCCCTTGAGCTTGATGTGATCTTGCGGGCGCTCGCCATTCTGGCCGTCGAGCATGCCGGCCTCGATATAGGACATGGCGACGTAGAGCTGGCGATCGGCGGCGTTGTGCGTCACGCCTTCCATCTTGGTGAATTCACTGGTGGCCCCCAGCAGGGCGCCATAGCGGCGTGGTTCGAGGAAGGCAGCCGCCGTCGCCATGCCCGGCTTGAGCTTGAGCCAGACCGTTTCCTGCTTTGCGCCGGAGCCCGGGGCGCGTTTGCCGGCCTGGCCTTCATAGACGAAGACGGGCCGGTAGTCCTGGTATTTTTCCGGCGCCGCCGCGACCTCGGCCGGCGTGGCGGTCGCGAAAATGTCCGAGAAGCGGATGCCGCGCGCGATCAGCGGTTCGATGTCGGCATCGGTGGCGTGGCCGAGGCGAATCCAGGCGAGCTTGGCATTGCCACCGTCGGCGCCGTCAAGCTGCTCCCAGCGGGCGGCGAAGAGCGTGCCGGTGGAGAGATCGCGCGGCTGGTCGGCAACGAACATGAACAGCATGGTGTCACGGCCATCGTCGCCGAAATAGACGGTGCGTTGGTCGGGCATCACTTCGGCCAGTTCGGTCGAACGGCGGCCCATGGCATAGCGTTTGGTCGCGGTTGCCGTGCCGCTAGCACCGACTTTTACTTCGACCGTGAAGCCGTAGCGGTAGGGGGTGGCGCCACCCTCGTCGAAACGCTTGCCGGGCGTGCCGAGGTAGAGGTTCATCGTTTCCAGCGGTTCTGTTTCGAACTGGCGGGCGTTGGGCTCGTACTCTTCGCCACCGAGGTGGGTGTTCCATGGCGAGAGCGATCCGGCGCAGGGAATCCAGAGGCCGCCGATGGCCGCCATGTTGACGTTGTGCAGATTGCGGGCCTTGAGGGCGCCCGACTGGCGATCCTGCGTGACGCTGGCGAGGCTCATGGCCATTGGCAGCTGGGCATAGAGTTCCATCGTGTCCTTGCCCGAGGCCAGCGGCGCTTCGGTGTGGTACTCGTAATGCGTCAGCAGGAAGAGTTTTTCATGTTTTCCGTCGCCAATCCGGATCAGCGAGTTGGCGTCGGGCGCGTAGGCATGGAAGGGGCCCTTGGCGGCTTCTCCCGTGGCGGTCGGCGCGGTAGCCAGAATGGCCTGCCCCTGCTGGTCGACCACCAGCCCCGCCTCGCCGTCGGCGAACTTGTCGCTGACGCGGAACAGCGTGCGGTAGCTCAGCGGATACACATGCCGCGAGCCGTCGGCATGGGTGACAACCGCGCTCGATGTCGTATGGGTCGTGGTCATTTCAGCCTCGCCGCGTGGCGCGGGCGTGGCGGTGAATTCCACGGAAGCAATGCGGGGTGCATCCTTGCCCGCGGCAAGGCTGGAGGCTACGGGCATGGCAAGGCCGATCAGTGTCGGCAAGGCGAAGGCGAGCAGTTTCGTGCGCATGGGGTGGAAATCGAGTCGGGGATCGGGCGTTCGATTCTGGCGGTACGCTGTTACGGCAATGTTGCAGCGGCATGAAATTTAACGCGATGCGGTGACATTCGGGTGTAACAGAGCCCGGCGAGAATACCGCGCCATGAAACGATGGATGGCATCAGCGGCGCGGCGCTCGCGTGAAATAGTCAGGAATGCGGCAACTGCGGCGGCCAGTGCGGCGGCCCTGCGGCTGCGGGCAGCAACACGGCTTTCCCGCGTCGGCCTGCATCTCGCTGCCGGCCTGGGCGTGGTGGCTTGCGTCTTTCCGTTCCTGGGGCACCCTGCCCGCCTATGGCACAAGCGACGCTGGTCGCGACAATTGCTGGGCATGCTCGGCGTGCGGCTAATGTGGTCGGAACCGGACTGTGGCGAGGGGGTGGGCAAGGTTGCGGATGGCGGCGAGATGATCGTCGCCAATCATGTTTCCTGGCTCGACATCTTCGTCATCAACGCGGTGGCGCCGGCCGCCTTTGTCGCCAAGGATGACGTGCGCAGCTGGCCGCTGATCGGCTGGTTGAGCATGCGAACCGACACGCTGTTCATCGAACGCGGCTCGGCGCGCGCCGCCCAACTGATGCGCGACGCGGTGCGCTTGGCCTTGCGTGACGGCCAGAAATTGGTTGTCTTTCCCGAGGGTACGACCACCGACGGCTCGACACTGCTGCCGTTCCGCGGTGCGCTGCTGCAAGGGGCGCTCGATGCCGGCGCGCCCTTGCGGCCGGTGGCCCTGCACTATATGGATGGTAATGGCGAGCGATCGACGGCGCCGGTCTATGTCGGCGAGACGGGATTGCTCGAATCACTCTGGTGTATTGCCATCGCCAAATCGCTCCAGGCCCATGTGCGCTTTCTTCCGGCGCTGGCGGCGCGGGGCGGAAATCGCCGCGCCTTGGCCGGCGCGGCGCGCGACAGTATCGCGGCAGTGCTGAAATTGCCTGGCGGCGGGATTTAGGGAACCTGAGGCGCTTGGCAAGCCGTTGCGGCTTGAAGTTGTGTCGCCGTCAGATGCTGATGGATCAGTTCCATGCGGCCGTCGAGATGCTCGACGATGGCGGTGCAGCTATCCACCCAGTCGCCGCAGTTGATGTAGGCGATGCCGTCGATGCTGCGCAGGGTGGCGCTGTGGATGTGGCCGCAGATGACGCCATCGACGCCGCGCTCGCGGGCGGCGTGGATCACCGATTCCTCGAAGTCGAATATGAAGCTCACCGCCGATTTCACCTTGCGCTTGGCGTAGCCGGCCAGCGACCAGTAGCCGGGGCGGCCGAGCTTGCGACGCAGCCACGACAGCCAGCCATTGGCGCGAATCAGCCCGTTGTAGGCGACATCGCCCAGCACGGCGACCCAGCGGTGATGGCGGGTGACCTGGTCGAAATCGTCGCCGTGGATCAGCAGGTAGCGGCGGCCGTCGGCGGCGGTGTGCAGGTATTCGGCGACCACCTGGATGTCGCCGAAGGCGGTGCCGCTGTACTCGCGCAAGGCTTCGTCGTGGTTGCCGGGAATCAGGTAGATGCGTTCGCCGTGGCGGGCGCGGCGCAGCAGCTTTTGCACCACGGTGTTCTGCACCGGCGTCCAGTGGATACCTCGGCTCATGGCCCAAAAGTCGACGATGTCGCCGATCAGGAAGATGTACTCCGCCTCGTGTTCGCGCAGGAAGTCGAGTAGCCGCTCGGCCTGGCAGCCGCGCGTGCCAAGATGGATGTCGGACAGGAAAATGGCTCGGACCTTGATGCTCATGGGCGCCAGCCTACCAGCGCAGTGTGACGGTGGTATGAAACTGCGGTAGTGCGAGTCGGCGTTGTTTTGACGCGGTACAACGCGTAATCAGTCGGCGGATCAGCAGCAGGCGAGCACGAGTTGCGCCACCGCCGCCCCGATAAGCGCGCCGGCGAGCACGTCGCTGGGGTAGTGCAGACCGAGGACGGGCCGCGAGAGGCCGACCAGCAGCGCGAAGGGATAGAGCAGGGGGGCCAGCTGCGGGAAACCGGCGACGGCGATCAGGCTGAAGGAAACGGCGTGCAGCGTGTGGCCGGAGGGGAAGCTGAAACGATCCAGCGCCGGCGCAGCGGCGGTGATGACCGCGTAGACCTGATAGGGCCGGGGCCGTGAGGTCTTGTGCTTGAGCCATTTGTAGATGGCAAGGCCGAGGGCGCCGGCGATGGCCATGCGGCCGACCACGGGCCAGGCGGCACTACCCTGGACCAGAGGCAGCGTCGCCATCAACACATACCAGAAGACACCATTGCCGAGGCGGCTGATGATGCCGAAGCTGTCGCGCAGGATGCGAAAGCGGCTGAAACGATTGAAACGGATGCAGAGGGCGAGGTCCAGAACTTCAATCTGGCGCAATGGCGAGAAGGCCTTGAGCATGATCCCTCCAGGGTTGAACACGCGCGATTTCTTCGAGGACGCCGGCGAAAGCGTCGTGGATGTACTCCCAGTCGTGCGCGGCGGCGCGCGTCGCGGCGCGCACGCGCATGCGGGCAAGGTGCTGCGGGTTGCAGGCCAGCGTAGTGGCTGCCTCGATGAAGGCTGCGGCGTCGCCGGCTGGCGCCAGCAGGCCGTTGCGACCGGATTCGATCAGTTCGCCGGCGGCGGCGTGGTCGTAGGCGATGACACCAAGGCCGCTGGCCAACGCTTCCAGGGTGACGTTGCCGAAGGTTTCGGTCAGGCTGGGAAACAGGAAGATGTCGGTCGAGGCGTAATGGGCCGCCAGATCGTCGCCGCGCCGCATCCCGGCGAAAATGTGTTCGGGGTGCCGTGCCGCTAGCGCCGACTTTTTTGGGCCGTCGCCGACAAAGACCATGCGTGCGTCGGGGCGGACCCGGCGAATGGCGTCAAAGGCGAGGGTAACGAGATCGAGGTTCTTTTCCGCCGCGAGACGGCCGACGTAGCTCACCACCAGGGTCGTGTTGTCCGCGCCCCAACGGGCACGCAACGCGGTCGAACGGTGCCCGGGGTTGAAGAGTTGCGTATCGACGCCGCGTGAGACGACCCGCAACTGCTTGAAGCCTTCGGCGCCGAGCGAGCGGGCGAGGTCGCGGGTGGGTACCAGCGTGGCGTCGGTGCGATTGTGGAAACTCCGCAGATAGCCGTTGATCGGGCTGCGCAGCCAGCCGATGCCGTAGTGGCTGCTGTAGGCATGGAAATTGGTATGGAAGCTCGAACTGACGGGCAAGCCCAGCTTGCGCGCCGCCCTCAGCGCGGACCAGCCCAGCGGCCCCTCGGTGGCAATATGCACGATGTCGGGCCGCGCCGCGCGCCAGGCGCGCAGCAGGGCATGGGTGGCCGGCAGGCCGAAGCGCAGGCCGGCATAACCGGGGATGGGCAGACCGGTGGCCAGCGTTTCACTGAATGTTTCGTTGCCGGTTTCGTTGCCGGTTTCGCTGAGTTCGTCCGTCTGTGTCGGCGCTCCGTCGCTGAGTTGGCGCGGTCGCACCAGATGCAGGCGGTGGCCGCGCCGACGCAGGCCGTCGGCCAGGCGGCCGAGCGTCATGGCGACGCCATTGATTTCCGGGGGGAAGGTTTCGGTGACGAGCGCAATGTCCATGCCGCCCATCTTGGCGCGGTCATGCGACGATATGATGACGCGCGTGTTGCGTTCGCGTTACCGCCGACGGGTGCTGTAGCGCTGGTCGAGAGTGACTTCTTCGCCAAGCCAGTCGGGCACGGGAAACGCCTGTTCGGCATGGTCGAGTTCGACTTCGGCAACCATGAGACCGGCGAGCGGGCCGTCGAAAACATCAACCTCGAAGACGACGTGATCGACAGGAATGAGGTAGCGGGTTTTGCGGACGACGCCACAACGGCAATGCAGGTCGAGCAGTTCGCGCGCGGCGGGCAGGTCGATGGGGAATTCGTACTCGTCGCGTTCGATGCCGGTGGTCTTGCTTTTCAGCGTCAGATAGGCCGCGTCGCCGGCGATGCGTACCCGCACGGTCATGGGTTCGTTGGCGACGTAGCCCTGCACCATGCGCGTTCCCTCGCGGCCGGCGACGATGGCGGGGCGCTTGACCAGAAACTTGCGTTCGATTTCCTTGGGCATGGGCGGATTATGGCTTGCGTGAGTGTTTCAGTCGAGGCAGGCGCAATTCACGGACGCGTTCGAGGTGGCGCGGTATGTTGCCCAGCAAGGCGGCGTGGCGCGGACCGTGCCAGCCGCCGATGAGGGCGACGGCTTCGCGCAGGTTGGGGTCGTTGCCGGCGCATGCCATCAGCACGGCGCCGGCATTGGCCAGGTCGTTGAGCTGGCCGAGTTCGTCTTGCAGCGTCGATAGATCCTTGAGCGTTCCGGCAATCGCATTCGCTGGTAGCAGCAGCTTGAAGAATTCCAGCGCGTAACGCAGCCGTTTAATCGCGATGCGCAAGGCGTGGAGCGAGGGCGGATCGTCGGCGCGGGCCGCGTTGGCCAGCGTGACGGTACGCTGCCGCAACTTGCGCAGGCGTTGCTGGGCAAAGTCGAGCAAGGTTGGCGCGGTGGCCGTTGCTGTTGCCGTGGCAGCTTCGGCGGCGGACGGCTGCGGCGGAGGTAGTGGCGGCGGCGGGGAAAATCGTTCGTCGTGGAGCAGCGCTGCCGCCAGCAGCAGCAAACGGCCGTAGCCCGGCGCGGCGAGGTAGGCGACGGTTTCGGCGCGGGCGGCATAGAGCTGGTCGGTGATGATGCCCAACAGGGCCGCGATGCGGGGATCGCTGCGCAGGGTGTTGGTGACCGGGCTGACGATGTCGGCGTGGAGAACGTCGTAATCCCGCGTGCGGCCGAGCGAACTCATGAGTTCGCGCAGGGAGGGCACCAACTGGGTGACGAAGTCTTCCGGTAGCACCGGCGCGAACATGCGCATGGCGGCACGCAGGCGGCGGGTGCCGACCCGCATCTGGTGCACATATTCCGGGTCGATGGCCGCCAGGGCGCCGGCATGGTTGTGATGGACGTGCGACAGGCAATCGAGCGCAATGCCGCGGAAAACCGCCAGCGGATGCGCCGTGGCATCGATGGCGATGCCGGCGGCGCGGGTTGGCGCGGCGGGCTGGTTTTGCACCAGTCGGTAGCCGCGCTCGGCTTTCGATACCATCTCGGGCACCAGCAGTATCCGGGCCGACAGGTCGCGCGCAATCTGGTAGAGATCGGCGGGCGAGCCTTCGACCAATTCAAGCTCGATCTCGGAAATGACCGAACGGCGGCCGGACGCGGCGATCCAGCCGCGATCGAGCATGACCAGCACGGTGACGCCGGGAGCGGGTTCCAGATGCCAGATGACGCGGCGAAAATTTGTCTCGAACATGGCCGCCAGGTTTTTTACGATGCCGGATTTTTCCAGCAGCTTGCGCACCGGCGCGTCGCTGATCAGTGAAAAGTCGAAACGATCGAGATACGGCGATTCCCACTCGGTCCGCGTTGTCAGCCCGGCCTTGGAATCGGCATGGCTTTTTACGGTTTGTTGCCATCCCGTGCCATTCTTGCGCAGGCGCAGGGTGACGCCGTGTTCGTGCAGGTTGAAGCCGGGGGTGTCGTAATAGATACTGACCAGCGCTTCGCGCTGGCGGCGGACGCTGCTGCGCAGCAAGGGATGGCGAAGAAATTGCGCTTGCGCCGATTCGGGCAGGCTTAACTTGAGGGCGATCTGGGTTGTCATGAGTGTGTTGCCGACCCCGCGAGTGGAATGGACAAGCACATTGTAGCTGGCCGACCCCCGAAATATTATTACAGTGGTGTCGGTGGCCGTCCGCGCTTCAGCCGAACAGGACGAGGCTCCAGGTTGCCAGCACATTGCCCAGCGCCAGCAGCACGGCGGCACTGCCGATGTCCTTGGCGCGCTTGGACAGGCGGTGGTGTTCCAGCGAAATGCGGTCGATGGCAGCCTCGATGGCCGAATTGACCAGTTCGACCACCAGCACCAGCAGCACGCTGCCAACCATCAGCGCGTGGCCGATGCCGCTGGCAGGAAGAAAAAGGGCCAGCGGAATCAGCACCACGGCCAGCCACGCTTCCTGGCGAAAGGCATCTTCGTGGCGATAGGCGGCTTTGAGGCCGGCGAAGGAATAAAACAGCGCGTTCCACACCCGTTGCAGGCCGGTTTTGCCCTTGAACGGGCTTTCCTGGTCAGGCGTGGCGCGCGTTGCCGTGGTGGGTTCGGGGGGGCTCATGCCGGTAATGCTACCAGCGAGTGGTAGAGCGTGGCGAGTTGCTGGGCCCGTGCCGGCGCGGCCCATTCGAGCGCATATTCGCGAGCCTCGGCCGACAGGGAGTCAAGTTGCCGACGATTATTGATAATGGCGGCCAGCCCCCGACCGAACGCAGCGACATCATCCGGCGCGATGACCGCGCCACGCTCCGGTTCGAGAATGTCATGGGTGCCCATTGCCGCGATTGAATACACCGGCAAGCCGGCGGCCATGGCTTCGAGCAGCACCAGGCCCTGGGTTTCAGTGCGGGAGGCGAAGGCGAACACGTCGGCGGCGGCGTAGCAGTCGGGGAGATTCTTTTCGCGGTCGAGATAGCCAACGAAACGGACATTGCGATCGATC
>JFJP01021136.1_pt1 | contig 17266 bp, 18 predicted proteins | sample 431651 | NCBI WGS metagenome assembly JFJP01 (sample SAMN02602958, study PRJNA72255) | Microbial mat metagenome, whole genome shotgun sequencing project. | biome: fresh water; feature: sink hole; material: water; isolation source: purple microbial (photo- and chemosynthetic) mats found in... | reverse complement strand
GTGCTCTCCGTCAGCGAGTGCCACCCTGGTCATCCTTCCAGGTATGCCTACCAGGAAGGCCAGCGGCGACGATTTGCCTCTTACCAGGCAGCGGGGACAGGCCCGTCGGGGCCGCAGGGGCAGAGCCCCTGAGCAGCTGGCACGCCGTGCGCGTTCCATGGGCATGACCCCGCCCAATCCCGCCGCCGTCGCCACCCTGCTCGACCAGTTGCGCAAGCACCTCGAGAACGAGCTGGTGGTACAGAGGAAGCTCCTGGTCATCGCCGAGCAGATGTCGCCGAAGCTGATGTCCGGCGACGCCAAGGGCGTGGCCGCCCTGGTCGCCCAGCAGGATGAACCGGCCCGCGAGGCCGCCCGCCTCGGCAGCATCCGCGCCCGCCTCGCCCAGGCCCTCGCAACCGTTCTCCATCTCGACGGCGAGGTCACCTTGAGCAAGGTGCTCGCCCTCGCCCCGGCGGCGATACGCAGCGAACTGGAACGTCTGCGCCAGGAGGTGGTGCAGGTATGCCAGCGCCTCGGCCGCCAGTCGGAGCGCAACCTGGTGGTCACCCGCCAGGGGCTGGCGATGATCCGCGATGTGCTCGGCGAGGCGATGGGCGCCAAGCCGATGGTCGCCTACGATCGTCGCGGGCTGATCGGCGCGCCGTCCGCTCCGCGAGGGGCAGTGGTCAACTTCCGCTATTAGCCGTAGAGTCGGCCGATCAGGGCGCCGGCGCCGGCTTCGGATCGCTGTATTCCGCCAGCTCCGGCTCGCCCTGCCCGGTGATGAACATCGATTTCAGCATCCATGTCCCGTCCTTGCCCTTGCTGATGGTGAAAGTGCCGGGAACCAGGCCCATCTTGTCATACTTCACCTTCATGATCCACGCCTTGCCGGATGCGCTGAACTTGCCGACCGAGATCTCGACGATGTCGCCGAGCTGATCCTTGATGTTCTGGGTATTGGCGACGTACTTCTCCTTGGCGCCCTCCTTGGCCAGCCGGGCCACCATCTTGGAGTCGGGCGCGTACACGGCGATGGTCTTGGCGACGTCCTTGTCATTCCACGCCGTCTTCCACTGCGTCAGGACGCCCTGCAGGGCCTCCTGAGGCGGCTCCTCGGCGCAGCCGAGGGGAGTGAGCCCGGACAGGACGGTGAGCGAGAGGAGCGCAAGGAGCAGGAGGAGCTTATGCATGCCGTGGTCCTAGCATCCGCGGATAGGACGACGGAAGGAAACGCCGACCTGGCTCCAGGTGGGAACCACACACGCCCGCTGGCCCATCAGGCCAGCAGATCGTCGACATCGTCGTGGAACGTGCACATCTTGTCGAGGCCGAGGATGCGCAGCGAGCGCTTCACCACTTCGGACGAGGTCGCCACGCTGACGGTGCCGCCGCGCTGCTTGAACGACATCATCACCAGGCCGATCATGCCCAGCGGCGAGGAGCTCAGCTGCTCGCACAGCGTCAGGTCGAGGACCAGCGAATCTGATTTGCGCGAAGTGATGATGTCCATCGCCTGCTTGGCCAGTTCCTGGTAACCGGATCGGCTGGCCACGCCGACGATCTTGAGCACCAGGTGGCGACCGACGGCGAACAGCTGGATGCGGCAGTGCGCATCCAGGGCCGAGGCCTCGTTGAAGGCCTCGAGCTTCCGCTTGTAGGTCTTGGTGGTCAGCGGGTCGCCGGACATGCCGTCGTGGTATCGGCCGGCGGCTGGCGGTCCACAGGCTGGAGTCGGCGCTCGAAGGCCTCACGCAGGCCCTGGCGCAGGGACCAGATGCGGTCGCTGTCGGCGGCAGCGATGTCGCGCATGGTCTGACGCAGGCTCGGGAGGTCGCGGCCATGGATGGCCTGGGCGAGGATGCATGCGTCGAGATGGACCAGGCCGATGCGGCGCTGGTAGCGCGGGCCGCGCAGCAGCGAACCGTCGTGGCGCTCGCTCAGCACGACCCAATGGGCTGGCCGGGCCGTCGGTTCCAGGGTCGCGATCCAGCCGAGGTGGGAATCGATCGCTTCGCTACCGTATTGGAAGCCGCCGAGGTAGCGGTCGATGCGCATGGCGCCGGTCGACAGGTCGAAGCTCACGACCTCCTCGCGCAGGCGGATCAGCGAAACAGCGAGGGCGCCAACTACGGCGATGCCGGCGAAGCCGAGCAGCAGGCGGGTCTCGAAGGCATGTGACGCCGCAGGACGGGACAGGCCGGCCACGGCTGGCGGGTTTCAGAAGCGGTGGCCGAACACCGCGCGCAGCGACATGCCGGCGTTGACCGGCTCGGTCTCGATGGTCACGTCGAGGTAGGAGGTCTCGATCTCGCTGGTCGTGCGGGTGTACTCGCCCTCGAGGCCGAACTGCCAGTTCGTCTCGGGGTCTGTCCAATAGGCTCCGAAGCGCCCGCCGAGCGTGTAGCCGACGCCCTTCCCATCCTGGACCGTGAGAACGCTGACGCTGTCGACGGCGAGGTTGTCCCAGGTCGTCCAATCGACGCCAGCGATGCCGGCCAGTTCGAGATGGACGCTGGATGTGACGGCCCAGCCGAGGCCGAGGTTGGCGGCGATACCGGTCTGGCTGAAGCTCATGCCGGGCACCTTGTCGCCGCTGTTGGCGGCGATCTGGTCGGCTGTCAGCACGGTGCCGCTGCTGTACTTCCTGGACTCCAGGGCCATTTCGCCGGTGGTGCTGCGCAATTGCACGCCCATCAGCAATCCGACCGGGGCCAGGCTGGCGTAGGTGCCAGAGACGACCACCGACAAGCCGGGAGTTTCCTCGTAGTTCGCAATGGACGCATTACCGGCGACCGCGGCCGGTGCCGTGTACTCGCCTTCCTGCTCGTCCGGCATCGGTCCCATGCCGATGCCGATGCGCACATCGTTGACCACGGTCTCGGCGGCACCCAGGGTGGCGGCGAGCGCGAACAGGACGGGGCAGAGGGCGCGGGGCATGGTAGATGCAGGCTAGCGCATCGACCCGGCCCTGCCAAGGGCCGGACCGCCGGTCAGAAACGCCGGCCGATGACCACGCGCAGGCCGAGTCCGGAGGCCTCGGCGTCGAATTCGACCGAATTGTCGGCGTAGTCGGTTCTGACCGTGCCCTCGGTCGTGGTCCACTCTGCCAGGGCGCCGAACTGCCAGCGGCTCTCGGGGTCGGTCCAATAGGCGCCGAACCGGCCGCCCCAGGTCCAGCCCGGGCCACGGCCTTCGTTGGCGTAGGTTTCGACACTGCCGGTCACCACCGAGAAGGTGTCGATGGTCACCCAGTCCACGCCGAGGATGCCGACCGCCTCGACATGCCACTCCGGGGTGACGGCCCAGCCCAGACCGAGGTGCCCAGCCACGCCGATGGTGGTCCAGGTGTTCGAGTCGACCTGGTAGCCCTGGGTTTCGAACTCTGCGGCGGTGTCGACGATACCCGAATCCGGATAGGCGATCGACTCCATTTGCATCTCGCCATTGCAGTAGCGGAACGAACCGCCGTAGAGCAGGCCGAACGGCGCCAGGGTGCCGTGCGTGACAGCGATGTCGAAACCGAAGGCCTGGGCGTCCTGCTCGTAGGTATCGATGCGCGGCGAGCCGCCGACCACCCCAGGTGGCGCGACGCCGACATCGAGGTAGGTGCCGCGCGCCTCGTCGGGCAGCGGGGCGACGCCGCCGCTGAAGCGCAGGTCGGCGACGACGGTCTCGGCGGCAGGCAGGGCGAGCGCGAGTGCGGCGAGTGCGGCGATGCGGCGGCTCATGGTCAGGCGGACTACATGCCGAGTGGCTGGCGGCGCAAGGGCCGGAGCAGGCCTCCGCTTGCACCCGTCCGCGGCCCTCCGACACCAAGGCCATGTCCTCCGCCCTCCCCACCCAGGTCGTCATCTTCGGCGCCTCGGGCGACCTCACCGCGCGCAAGCTGGTACCGGCGCTGTTCTCGGCCTTCCTGCAGGGGCACCTGCCCGCCGGCACGCAGGTGGTCGGGGTGGCACGGCGGCCGTGGGATGACGCCGGCTTCCGCACCCACCTCCAGGGCACGGTCGGCAAACCAGCGGAGCACGCACGCTGGGCTGAGTTCCTCGGCGCGGTGCGCTACGTGCAGACCAACCTCGACACCGCCGAGGACTACCGTGGCCTGGCTGCCGCGCTCGACGGCGCCGCCGGCAAGCCGGTCAACCGCGTCTTCTATCTCGCGATCAAACCTGACCTGTTCCTGCCGGCAGTGTCGAACATGCACGCCGCCGGGCTGCTGGCCCAGGACGAGAGCGGCCCGCGCCGACGTGTCGTGGTCGAGAAGCCGTTCGGCTCCGACCTCGGCAGTGCGACGGTGCTCAACCAGAGCCTGCTCAAGCTGCTCGGCGAGGACCAGCTCTACCGCATCGACCACTACCTGGGCAAGGAGACGGTGCAGAACACCATCGTCTTCCGCTTCCGCAACGCGATGTTCGAGCCGCTGTGGAACCAGAAGCACATCGAACTGGTGCAGATCACGGTAGGCGAGGCGATCGGCATGGAGAACGGCCGCGGCGGCTTCTACGACACCGCCGGCGCGGCGCGCGACATCCTGCAGAACCATCTGCTCCAGGTCCTGGCCCTGGTGGCGATGGAGGCGCCCTCGTCGCTGGCCTCGAAGGACATCCGCGATGAGAAGGTGAAGGTGCTGCGCGCCCTGCGCGGCTTCGACGACCTCGATCCGCGCAAGCACATCGTGCGCGGCCAGTACGAGGGCTACCGTGCCGAGCCCGGCGTCGATCCGAAGAGCGAGACCGAGACCTGGATCGCCTGCCGCACTTTCATCGACAACTGGCGCTGGGGCGGCGTGCCGTTCCTGCTGCGCACCGGCAAGCACCTGCCGGCGCGCTTCACCAGCGTGAAGGTGCAGTTCCGCATGCCGCCGCACACCCTGTTCGGCGGACCAGAGGAATGCCACCTGAGGCCCAATGCGATCACCCTGCGCATCCAGCCGAATGACGGCATCGATCTCGGCTTCGACGTGAAGGAGCCGGGCCAGGGTCTGGTGATCCAGCCGGCCAAGCTGAACTTCAACTACGCCGAGCGCTTCCAAAAGCCTGCGCCCGACGCCTACGAGCGCCTGCTCATCGACGTGATCAACGGCGATCAGGCGCTGTTCATCCGCTCCGACGAGATCGAGCAGAGCTGGCGCTGGACCGACAACACCCCGCTGTACCTCTACGCCCGCAACTCCTGGGGCCCCTTCGCCGCCGACGACCTGTTCGGCTCATGCGAAGGCAAATGGGTCACGGGCTGATTGCCGCGGGCGGCTCGCCCCCGGCCCCCCACCAGGGCCCTTCGCCCTGGACCCGCTCGACACGCCGCGCATACGCGTGTCGATGCGCCAAGCTTCTATGGGCAGGTCCTGGTCACCCAAGGCCCGCCGGGCCAGGAGCCCGAGGGGCCGGGCCCCTCGAAACCACAAGCCGTTGCTCCCCGCTACGGCGGCTTGACATACTGCTCGGAGCGTAGCTCAGCTTGGCTAGAGCGTTGCGTTCGGGACGCAAAGGTCGCAGGTTCAAATCCTGTCGCTCCGACCAATCCCATCACCGCGGGATCGACCTGCGGCAGATACCTCGTTGCTGCGCTTGCCGTGCAGCCGAGACGGCTGATGCTGCTCGCCATGACACGCGGGTGTAGCTCAATGGTAGAGCGCTGGCTTCCCAAGCCAGTGACGTGGGTCCGATTCCCATCACCCGCTCCATTCCGCTCAGGGGCTTCGCCCCTACGTCCCTGCGTGACTACCCCCGGCCTTTGTCGCTGCTCTATTCCGTCGTACGGCTCCGGAATCGTGGCGGCATCGGTTTCGCCGATCGTATGCCGCCACCGCCGCTCGGCGGCCGCCCCATCGCTGCGCGACGGGGCCCACATCCTAGGTGGACATGCCGCTCCATAAGATCCCTGTCACTGTCCCCTATACGCTGGTCGGCGACCCGACAGCGTCGCTGTTCACCGTCCAGGTGGACACGGTGGCGACCTCGCCGACCGGGGCCATCGCCACCGCGCAGGTGCTGGTCGAGGCGCTGGCGCGCATGCGCCACCCCGGGCAGGGAGCGAAGGTCGCCAGCGAACGGGTGCGGGTCGGCGCGGTCGGCACCCAGGTCACGGGACTCTACGCGTACATCTTGTCGAACGCCTTCCACATCGCCCACATCGACTTCCCCAGCCGGCTGGAACAGGAAGCGGCGCAGCAGCTCGCCGACGCCTTCACCGGCATCGACCAGCGCAACCTCTACGGCGTCCTCGCCGACTGCGTCTATCTCAGCTATATCAGCTCGATGGGTCTGGCGGCGCTGGCGAGCAATGCGCAGCGGGTGCGCCTGCGCCTGATGCGGCCCAGCGCTGGCGTCTTGAAGGTGCTCGAAATGGTCGGGCTGCAGCGCATGGTGCCGTGCTTCCCCGACCTGCCCAAGGCCTGCGACGACCTGGTCGCGGCCTGGCTGCGCAACGCGGCGAATCCGCGCACATGAATTAGCCGAGGCCGCAGGCCTTGCGCGCGCGGTCGACGGTGTCGCGGGCGACGGCGCGGGCCTTCGCGGCGCCGGCCGCGAGGATGCGATCGACCTCGCCCGGATCGGCGAGCAGCTGCGCACGCCGCGCGCGCGCAGCGCCGAAGCGGTCGAGCAGCAGTTCGAACAGCGCCTGCTTGGCGTGGCCGTAGCCGAAGCCGCCGGCGGGTGGCTCGCGGTACTTGCGCTCGAGTTCGGCGGTGCGCGGATCGGCCCGGCCGGCGACCGCGCGGAAGATCAGGAAGGTCGCGTCGGTCTCGGGGTCCTTGGCCGCGTCGACCGCGGTCGAGTCCGACTTGATCGACATGATGCGCTTGCGCAGCGCCTTCTCCTCCTGGAACGGGTCGATGGTGTTGCCGTAGCTCTTGCTCATCTTCTGGCCATCGATGCCGGGCAGCAGCTCGCCACCCTCGACCAGGCGGTAGGTCGGCAGCTTGAACACCTCACCGTACTGGTGGTTGAATTTTCCGGCCAGATCGCGCGCGATCTCGATGTGTTGGATCTGGTCCTTGCCCACCGGGACGATGTCGGCCTGCGGCGCGAGGATGTCGGCGGCCTGCAGGATCGGGTAGCTGTAGAGGCCGAGGTTGGCCTCGAAGCCCTTGGCGGTCTTGTCCTTGAAGCTGACGCCCTTGTCGGCCAGCGACATCGGGCAGACGCAGGCGAGCAGCCACAGCAGCTCGGTGACCTCGGGCACGTCATGCTGCGCGTACAGGCACGTGCGCGCGGGATCGATGCCCAGGGCCAGCAGGTCGACGGTTATCTGGCGGATGGCGGCACGCAGCTCGTCGGCCGAGCGCACGGTGGTCAGCGCGTGGTAGCTGGCGACGAAGATGAAGCTTTCGTTGCCGGCCTGCGCCTTCTGCAGCTCGACCCACTGCGCGACGGCGCCGCAGAAGTTGCCGAGGTGGAGCTGGCCGGACGGCTGGATGCCGGAGAGGATGCGGGGCATGGCGGCACGCTAACGCGGCCAGCGGGCTGGGGTAGCCGTTCGCTGGCCGCTGGCCGCTGGCCGGCCTTCCTACTTCCCCATCTGCTTGTCGATCTCCGCATCGAGGTCCTTGAACGCCTTGTCGACCTCGGCGTCGAGGGCGGTCAGCACGTTGGCCACCGTCTGCGGGGTGTACGGCCGCGGCTCCTGCTTGAGGTCGGGCACGATCGGCTCGGGCTTGGGTGGCTCCTTGGTCTCGGCCGGCTTCGTCTCGGCTGCGGCAACCGCTTGCGGCGGCGGCGGGACCAGGGTGGCGCGGGCCAGGCCGGCGCCTTCGAGGAAGGCCAGCGCGACCTGCGAGGTGACCGCGAACTGCAGGCCCTGCAGCACGACGCCGGCCTCGTTCTGGCGGATGACGAAGGTGTTCACGCCCAGCACGTTGCCCTCGGCGCCGATCAGCGGACCGCCGCTGTTGCCGGGGTTCACCGCCGTCTCGGTCTGGTAGACGTGCTTGCCGCTGACCCCGCCGTGGTCGGCGAGGAAGCTCGACACCGTGCCGGTGGTCAGGGTCCACAGTCCGCCGTGGCCGGGATGGCCGATCGCCACCGCCGGCTCGCCGGGCGCGGCGCGCTCGGGGTCGAGCTTCAGCACCGGGGCGTAGTCGCCCTTGGGCAGCTCGATCATCGCCAGGTCGAGGGCGCCGTCGGCCTTGACCACGCGGCCGGGTAGCGGGTCGACCAGATCGCGCTGCATGTCGCCGCTGAGCTGGGCCGGCTTGCGGAAGACCAGCACCCGGTCGGCCGGCTTGCCGTCGACGGTGATGACGTGGGCGTTGGTCAGCACCCGGCCTGCGCCATCGACGATCAGGCCGGTGCCGAGCGAGCAGCCTTCGACGCCTTCGCGCATCGCCAGGATGCAGACCACGCCCGGGCTGAGGCGCTGGTACAGGTCCTTGGCGCTGGCGGCGTGCGCCATGGGGACGGCGAGGAAGGCGAGGGCGGGAACGAGGATGTGGCGCATGCGGGGCTCCAGGCGGGGAATGTGTGCCGGCCGGGCCGTCCAGGCAAGCGCCGCACGGTGCACCTGTGACCGCTGGCCGCTGGCCGCCGGCCGGCATGATGCCGGCATGCGCCTGCTCCTCCTGACGCTGCTGGTCGCCGCCCTCGCCGCCATCGAGGTCGAGGCCACCGTCGTGCGCATCGCCGACGGCGACACCCTCAGCGTCGCTGCGGTCGAGGGCCTGCCGCCGGGCGCCAAGCGCGGCAAGGGCGGCGACGTCTATGTCCGCCTGCTCTGCGTCGACACGCTCGAGATCTGGGAGAAGGGCAAGCCGAAGGCGGCCGAGGGCTTCGCCGCCCGCGACCTGCTCGCCGGCCTGGCCAAGCCCGGAGCCACAGTCGTGCTGTGGGACGAGGGGGACAAGCTGGAACTGGACAAGTACGGCCGGGTCCTCGCCTTCATCCGCGTCGGCAAGGTCTCGGCGCAGGAGGCGTTGGTCAGCGCCGGCTTGTCGGCCTACTGGCGGCGCTACCGGCTCGCCCCGGCCCCGCTCGACGCCGCGCTGCAGGCCGCCGAGGCCAAGGCGCGCGAGGAGCAGCGCGGGGCGTGGAAGACCCAGGCCGAGCTCATGGCGAAGAAGTCGGCGGAGCGGCCGAAGTAGGGGAGAAGAGGGAGTAGGCCGCATCGCGCCAGGCCTTCGGTGTGGTGCCGAAGCGCTGGCGGAAGCGGCGGTAGAAGTGGCCGAGGTGCGGCATGCCGCAGGCGGCGGCGAGCTCGGCGACCGGCCGCGCGGTGAGGCGCAGCTCGCGCGAGGCCCAGTCGAGGCGGATGCGCGCCACCAGTTCGCTGGCGGTGCAGCCGTGCCAGCGCCGGCACAGGCGGTTGAGGTGGGCCGGGCCGCATCCGCATAATGCGGCGAGCTCCGGCGAGCCCCCGGGCAGGCGAGCCTCCTCGGCGAAGGCGGAGCAGGCCTGCTGCAGATGCGGCGGCAGGCCGACGTCGCGTTCCTCGCGCTGCATCAGCCGGGCGAGGTCGAGGAGGAAGGCGTCGAGGTCGGGCCGGCCGGCGCCCGGGCGCGACAGCTCGGCGGTCCAGCCGTGCAGGCGCTCCATCGCGCCGGGCGGCAGGCGGCGTTGGCGCGGGCGCCCGCCGGCGCGCCAGGGCCAGGCCGCGCGACCGCGGGCCAGCGCGGCTTCAGCGGCGCAGGGGAAGGAGACGTTGACCAGCACCAGGCCCTGGGGCCCGGCGCGCAGACCGTGGACGTCGTCCGGCCGCAGGCAGGCGGCCACGCCGGGGACGAGGGGCAGCTCGCCGCCCAGCGTGCGGTGCACGCCGCCGCCCGCCTCGACCCAGAAGACCTCGGCGAAGCCGTGGCGGTGCGCACGGATGGGTGCGCCGGGCGTCAGCCGATGGCGCGCCAGGTGGAACGGCTTTCCACCATGACTCTCGGTTTTCCAGGGAATGTAGCCAGCCGATGTCATCCAGGGCGAATGATGTGCCATCGTCGGGCAGTGTCGCGCTGGGCCGGCGGCCTACAATCGCCGGCATGAGCACCGACCGCATCCTCCAGGAACGCCAGGCCGCCGACCGCTGGGCCGCCGAGCGCCTCGCCGCCCAGGCCGACTTCGTCCGCCGCCTCGGGGCGCGCGGCGCCACCGGCGGGGCGGCCGCCGCCGACCGCGCCGAGGCGGCCTTCGCCGCCGCCCTCGTCCGGGGCGCGTCCTCAGCCGACGCGCTGCGCGAGGGCGAGGCGCCGCTGCTGCCCTTCGCCGCGGCGGCCAAGGCCTACGAGGTGACCTGCATCGGCCACGCCCACATCGACATGAACTGGCAGTGGGGCTACCAGGAGACGGTGGCGACCGGCGCTGCGACCTTCACCACCCTGCTGCGCCTGCTTGACGAGTTTCCCGACCTTACCTTCCTGCAGAGCCAGGCGGCGCTCTACGAGATGATGCGCCGGCACCACCCCGCGCTGTTCGCGCGCATCCGCGCCGCCGTCGCCGGCGGCCGCTGGGAGGTGGTGGCGGGCCAGTGGGTCGAGGCCGAGCGCAACTGCATCGGCGGCGAGGGCTTCGTCCACCAGGCCCTGCTCGCCCGCGCCTGGTGTCGCGAGCACCTCGGCCTGGCCCCGGACGCAGTCGGCATCGACTGGGTGCCGGACTGCTTCGGCCACGCCGCCAGCCTGCCCGGGCTGCTGGCCCAGGCCGGCTTCCGCCACACCTACGCCTGCCGCACCGGCGCTCCCGCCCGCCCCGCCGCGTTCCGCTGGCAGGGCGTGGACGGCCGCGAGGTGGTGCTGTGGCGCGAACTGGCCTGGTACAACGGCGAGCCGCATATCGAGGCGGCGAAGCACCTGTTCGCGGTCGAGGATCTCACCGGGATGAAGAGCTGGCTGAACATCGTCGGCATCGGCGACCACGGCGGCGGCCCGACCCGCCGGCACCTCCGCCGCCTCGGGCCGGTGTGGCCGCGCTGGCGCTGGGGCCGGCTCGACGCCTTCCTCGGCAAGCTCGACGCCGTGCGCGAGCGCCTGCCGGTGATCACCGGCGAGCTCAACACCGAGTACAGCGGCTGCCTCACCAGCCAGAGCCAGATCAAGCGCGGCAACCGCCGCGGCGAGGCGCTGTGCGCCGAGGCCGACGCCGCCGCCGCCCTGGCCAGCGCCATCGCCGCACATCCGATCGACCACGAGCAGCTGCGCAGCGCCTGGCGCCACGTCTGCTTCGGCCACTTCCACGACATCCTGCCCGGCAGTGGCGTGCGCGCGACGCGCGAGCACCACGCCGGGACGCTGCAGGACGCCACCGCCTCCGCCACCGCGGTGACCAGCACCGCCCTGCGCACCCTGGCGGCGCGCATCGACACCAGCTGGGTCGGGGCGCCGGAGCCCGACAGCGTGGTGCCGACCCAGGCCAGCTCGCGTCTCGGCGGCGGCGCCGGCTTCCAGGTCGGCAGCCTCGACGGCTGGTGCCCGATCGACGCCTGGCCGGCGGCGGCGGTGTGGTTCAACCCGGTGGCGGCGCCGCGCGACGAGGTCGCGGTGCTGCGCGTGTGGGAGGGCGAATACCCGTGGCGCGACCGCCAGGAGCCGCCCGCCCTGCGCCTGCGCCGGTATGACGGCGCGCTGCTGCCGACCCAACGCCTGGGCGACGGCTGCTACTGGGGCCACCGCTACGTCGACCTGGCCGTGCCGGTGCAGGTCGGCGCCCTGGGCTGGAGCGCGCTGGCGGTCGAGCCTGGCACCGGGCCCGCCCCGGCCATGCCAGCAGTGGCGAGCGTCGCCGACGAGGGCGCCCGGTCCCACCCGCCGTGGGTCAACCGGCCGAGCGGCCCGGTAACACTGTCCAACGGCCGCCTCACCGTCGCCTTCGACCGGCGCAGCGGCATGCCCTGTTCGATCGTGCGCGACGGGGTCGAGATGCTGGCGGCGCCGATCCAGTTGACCGTGGTCGACGAGCGGCCCTACGCGATGAACGCCTGGATCATCGGCGACCCGATGGCCGAGCGCGTCCCGCTGTGCGACGGCTTCGAGATCGCCCAGCCCGGGCCGGTGCGCGCCGCCTTCCGCGCCAAGCTGCGCTGGGGCGATACCACCGCCACCGCGGTGTGGACGCTCGATGCCGGCTCCGACCGCCTGCTGCTGCGGGTCGAGACGCGCTGGCTGATGGTCGGCAGCATGTCCACCACCATCCCGCGCCTGGTCCTGCGTCTGCCCACCCGCCTCGCCGACGCGGTGCTGACGCATGAGATCCCGCACGGCGCGCTGACCCGGCACGAGGAGCCGGGCCGGCCGACCCCGACCCTGCGCTGGCTGCGCGCCGACGGCACTGCCGGTTCACTGCTGATCGCCAACGACGGGGTGCATGCGCAGTCGATCGACCGGGGCGTCATCGCCCTCGACCTGCTGCGCGCGAGCTGCGACCCCGATCCGCTGCCCGAGGTCGGCGACCATGCCTGGGAGTTCAGCCTGCGCCCCGGCGCGCCGCACGACGACGCCGACAGCCTGCGCGACGGTTTGGCGCTGGCGCATCCGCTGCGCGCCCTGCTCGACCGCGCCCATCCCGGCAATCTGCCGGCGGCGAGCGGCGATCTGGCGGCCGTGCCGGAGGGGGTCGCCATCGTCGGGCTCAAGCCGGCCGAGGACGGCCACGGCCTGATCATGCGGTTGCAGAACTGCCGCGCTGCCGCCGCTGCCGCCAGCGTCGTGCTGCACCCGCTGCTGCGGCGGACGGCGGTGCCGTGCGACCTGCTGGAACGGCCGGTCGTGCCTGGCCAGCTGGCTGGACGCGGGGTGGGGACGTTGCGCATCGCCTGATCTGGCCGCTGGCTGCTGGCCGCTGGCCGCTGGCCGCTGGTCGCTGGCCGCGTCTTTCGGCTACCCCCTTGCATCCGCAATAAGAAAGCATATGCTTTCTTTCAATGGGACGCCGCGCCTTCGTCCGTGACCGCATCCTCAACGCCGCGTTCGACCTGTTCGCGCGCCGCGGCTACGAGGCCGTGCCCACCCGCGACATCGCCGTCGCCGCCAAGGTCGGCGCGGCTTCGATGTTCAAGCACTTCGCGACCAAGGAGCAGCTCGGCCGCGAGCTCTACGCCCTCGCCCTGGCGCCGATCGAGCGCGAGTTCACCGCCCTGGCCGCCACCGCTCCGACGCCGGCCGCCGCCCTGGTCGCAGCGGTGGAGATCCTCTATCGCATGTACGACCAGCGCCCGCGCGCCCTCGCCCTGCTCGTCTTCCCGCCGCACGACTTCACCCCCTGGGAGGTCGACCGCGCCAACGCCCAGTCGGTGCGCGCCGTGCTGCAGCGCCTGACCGGCCAGGACGACGACGGCGCAGCGGTGCTGTGGGGCGCGATCACCGGGCCGCTTGGCGACCGCTACCTGCGCCGCCGCGACGGCCTGATGGCGCCGCAGGCCGCCGCCCACGCCCGCCGCATCCTCCCGCTGCTGCAACCCTCGGAGAACACGCTATGAGATACACGCTGCTCGCCATCGCCTTCGTCCTGCTGGTGTTCGGGGCGTGCAACCGGGGAACGGCCATCTACCGCACGGATTCACTGCAGGCACGCGATGTGTCGGGCAGGGAAGACGAATACGGCAAGGCGCTGCCCGGGGCCGACGCCGTCGATGGCTTCAAGCCCATCGCCGCCGTGCCCGAGGAGCCGGGCGATCGCGATCTCGGCACGGGCGCCGACGATGAGAAGCTGGGCAACCCGCAGCGCTGGCGCGAGGAGGTCGATCCGCAGACCGGCGAGCGCTATGCCCCGGTGGTCGACAATCCGTTCGTGCGCACCGGCTCGCCGGTCGGTGACGCTTCGACCTTCGGGCTCGACGTCGATTCGGCGAGCTACGCCAACTGCCGGCGCTTCATCAGCGAGATGAAGCGGCTGCCGCCGGCCGGTGCGGTGCGTATCGAGGAGCTGGTCAACACCCTCGCCTACGCCTATCCGGCGCCGAGCCCGACCGCCGACGTGCCGTTCCGCGCCAGCACCGCCGTCACCGCCTGCCCGTGGGCGCCGGAGCACCGCCTGGTGCGCGTCGCCCTGCGCGCGCGTGCGATCGACGCCGCCGCGCGTCCGCCGCTCAACCTGGTCTTCCTGGTCGACGTCTCGGGCTCGATGTCGGACGCCAACAAGCTGCCGCTGGTGCGCGAATCGCTGCTCCTGCTGGCCGAGCACCTGACCGCCCGCGACCGCCTCGCCATCGTCACCTACGCCGGCCGCGCCGGCACGTTGCTGCCGGCGACGGCGGGCGACCAGCAGGAGCGCATCCGCACGGCGATCCGCTCGCTGAGCTCCGGCGGCTCGACCAACGGTGCCGGCGGGATCGAGGCGGCCTACAGCGAAGCGGCCCGTGGTGTCGCGCCCGGCACGGTCAGCCGGGTGATGCTGTGCACCGACGGCGACTTCAACGTCGGCATCAACGACCGCGGGCAGCTCCAGGCCGCCTCAACGCCTACGGCTTCGGCATGGGCAACTACAAGGACGACACCCTGGAGACGCTGGCCGACCACGGCAACGGCATCTACGGCTACATCGACGGCATCGCCGAGGCCCGCCGCCTGTTCGCCCGCGAGGCGATGGGGCAGCTCGTCACCGTGGCCAAGGACGCCAAGGTGCAGGTCTTCTTCAACCCGGCGGCGGTCGGCGCCTGGCGCCTGCTCGGCTACGAGAACCGCGTGCTCAAGCGCGAGGACTTCAACGACGACCGCGTCGACGCCGGCGACATCGGCGCCGGCCACACCGTCACCGCGCTGTACGAGGTGGTCCCGGCCGGCGCCGCCATGCCGGTGGCGGGCGGTGGCGACGCCAACCCGTTCCTCGCCACGCCGGCGGCCACCGGCGCCCCGTCCGTGCTGCTGCGCCTGCGCCTGCGCTGGAAGGATCCCGAGGCGACGGAGAGCCGCCTGCTGGAGCACGACGTGCCGGCAACGCCCAGCGAGATGGACGCCGACTTCCGCACCGCCGCGGCGGCGGCCGGCTTCGGCATGCTGTTGCGCCGCTCGCCCTGGCGCGGCGCCTGCACCTGGGACCTGGTCGCCCGCCTGGCCGAGTCCGGACGCGGCGCCGACCCCACCGGCCAGCGCGCCGAGCTGGCCGGGCTGATCGGCGCGGCCCGCAGCCTGCGCTGAGTTCACACGGAGGAACGGAGGGAACAGAGGCGGCATGTCGGGTACGCCCGGTCGTCTCCGTTGCCTCCGTTCCTCCCTGTGCATCCACTGGTGCACGCTGCGCTGGCCCTCGGCCGCCGCGCGGGTAGGACGCGCAGCATGCCCGATGCCCTCACCTGCACGCAGACCACCTGGCGCGGCGCCCCGGCCGTGGCCTTCGACAACGGCCGGATCCGCGTCGTCGCCACCGCCCGCGGCGGCCACCTGTGCAGCCTGACCAGCTGCGGCGACGAGCTGAACCCGCTGTGGCAGCCGCTGTGGCAGCCGGGCGACCCCAGCGACCCCGACCCGGCGACCGCCGCCCTGCTCGACGGCATCTGCGGCAGCAACCTGTGCATCGACCGTTTCGGCCCGCCGCGTCCGGGCGAGCGCCGCCCGCTGCACGGCGAGGCCGGCGTCGGCACCTGGCGCCTCGCCGCCGGCGAGGGCCGCGTCGTGCTCGAGACCTGGCTGCCGCAGGCCCGCCTGCGCGTGCGCCGCCGCCTCGCCCTCGACGGCGACCGCCTCATCGTCGACACCGCGGTGCGGCCGAGCGGCACGCGCGAGCGCGACGTCGAATGGTGCGAACACACCACGCTCGGCGGGGCCTTCCTCGACGGGGTCGAGTTCAGCGCCGATCTGGGGCCTGGCCGCGACATCGACGGCTCGCCGGTGGCCGATCCGCTGGCCATGCCGGCGGTGGCCGCCCCGCCGACCGGCAGCATCCGCACCGCCCAGGTGCGCGCCGGCTGGTGGAAGGCGGTCAACCGCCGCCTCTCCGCCACCCTGCTGGCGCAGTTCGATCCGCGCGACTTCCCGCACCTCTGCCTGTGGACCGAGCACAAAAGCCGGACCGCGGCCCCGTGGCTGGGTCGCGAACGCACCCGCGGCATGGAGCTGGCGACCAAGCCGCTGCCGCAGCCGACCCCCAGCGACGCGCCACGCTCGTGGCGGCATGTGCTCGACCCGGGGCGCTGGCACAGCCATCGCCTGACCCTGTCCTGGCTGCGCGGGCCGACGGTGGCAATGGGCGCCTGACCGCCCAACCTTGCCGCCGTGCCCGATCCGAAACTGACCCGTGAAGGCAACCTGCGCCTGGCCTGCGCCGCCGGCCAGGGCTGGCCTGCCGATCCGCTCCTCCTCGCCGCCGAGGTGCGCCGCCTGGCCACCGCCCAGGGCGGCAGCCCGTACGGCGCGGTGCAGGTGTTCCTCGCCGGCGCCCCGGATGACGAGCCGCCGCAGGCCTGGGAATGCCACGTCGGCTGTGCCGTCACCGGCATGCCCAGGCCGGGCGGCGTCACCGCCAGCGGCGAGCGGCTGATGATCGAAGACTACCGCAACCTCGTCGCCCTGACCCTGGTCCACCACGGTCCGGTGCGGCTGCTCGGCCAGACCTGGCGGCGCCTCGCCGACCACGGCAAGGCCCTCGGCCACCGCCTGCGCCCGTACTGGCGCGTGCGCCTGCGCCGCACCCAGCTCGCCGACGGCAATCTGCTGCCGGCGGCCGAGGTGGCGGTGTTCCTCGACGCATGAACCCGCGACGCACCGCCACGCTGGAGCCGGCCCCGTCGCCGAGCCGCGGCGGCGAGCGGGCGGCGCGCGTGCTGGTGGCGGTGGTGGCGGCGGGCCTGCTGGCGGTGGCGTTGTGGCCGACTCTGGCCCGGCGCACGGCGCCAGTCGCGCCCGATCCGGTCTGGGAGCAGTTGGCCCCGCCGCCCGAGGTGCGCATGCCGACCTGGCGCTGGCTGGTGGTCAGCGCGGTGGCGCGCGAGGCGCATGTGCGCATCAGCGCCAGCCACGATGATGAGGCACGGGTCGAGCTGCTGCCGGCCTGGAGCCTGCAGCGCGCGGTCCCGGGCTATCCCGCCGATGCGGTGGTGATCCGGCTCGGCCAGGGCGATCCGGCCGCCCTCGAACGGCGCTGCGTGGCGGTGGCGGCCGAGCTGCTCCGGCGCATCCCCACCCTCAGCCTGGCCCGCCTCGGCGCCGATCGCCACGGCTCCCCGCCGGGACTCGACCAGGAACGCCTGCGCATCCTGGTGCGGGAGCGGCTGGGGAAGTAGGTGCTGGCCGCTGCCATCAGGGTCCGGCCGTCCCCCACCCTTCCTTGCCGGTGTCCAGTTCCGGGCTATCCCCTGGCATGCCCCACGCCTTCCATTTCTACCGCATCGGCGGTTTCGACCAGGTCCGCCTGTCGAGCGCCGCCGATCTCGC
>JFJP01027477.1_pt1 | contig 17267 bp, 14 predicted proteins | sample 431651 | NCBI WGS metagenome assembly JFJP01 (sample SAMN02602958, study PRJNA72255) | Microbial mat metagenome, whole genome shotgun sequencing project. | biome: fresh water; feature: sink hole; material: water; isolation source: purple microbial (photo- and chemosynthetic) mats found in... | reverse complement strand
GAAAATTCAATGAAAATTCAATGAAAATTCAATGAAAATTCAATGAAAATTCAATGAAAATTCAATGAAAATTCAATGAAAAATCAATGAAAATTCATTAAAAAATTAGATGTAAATTCAAAGAAAAAATCAATAAAATTTCTTTACTTCTCGAAGAACCCCTTAACAAGGCTGATAATAACTGCAATACAGACGTTGCTATTGAGTAAATCCAGACATTTATTGATGAAATTCTGCCAGATCTTGAGTTTCTGTTCAGTAGAGACAGCATTTCCGAATTTCAAATGTATATTGATCAAGAAGTTCTTGCAGGCTTTTGTCACGTTTTCATTGTTATTTCTGATTAAAATATTCCAAAAATACTCCATTCCATAAATCGCATCATATTTCAGCACTCTTTTGCTGATTTTCCCATAATTTTCCAATATTTCTTCATTAATATTCACGATTTCAAATAAATTCTGTATACAAGTGTATATTTCAAAGCTAATTGTCACATAATCATCCAAAAGGCTTTTATCACTGATAATATTAAGGAAAATGTTCTTTAGCATAGAATCGGAGAAATTAAAGGTCTTTTTCGGCATAGAATTCTCTTTGTTTTTCGTGATCCAGTTCAAAAAAATCGATTGTTCTATAGGAGTTACAGCTTTTTTTATCATGATTATCCATAGGCGTTTTATTTGATCGATCGTTATCGCAAATTTCTTATCGACGTGGGGGTCGATTGTGTGAATAAAATTAAGACGGTTCTCTATTTGATCGTGATGATTATTTTTCCCGATGAAAATCTATAGGAAATTCAGGAGAAATAAACGAAATTATTCATTAATTAATTATAAATAAAGGAAATTATTCATTAATTATAAAGGAATTATTCATTATTCATTAATTATATATAAAGGAAAAAAATTAAAATCTACATATTGGCTGATATTCTCGATTTTCAAGCCTTTTTGTTTGTTTTTTTCCTCGATTTTAGCGACTTGCTTCAGATAATCCTCGCAATCTGCGATAATCAGCTCATTGATGTTATATTCTTTATTGCATTTATTCAGTGTGTCTTCCACTAAAAATATTAATATTATAATATAAACAGTTTTTATGAGAATTCTTTATAATTTCATGTAAAAATATAGAAGAATTCCATAAAATGAAGAATTCTTCAGAATTTCATATATATTTTCTTAATAATTTCAATATATACATGTTTCTCTGCTGAACATTGCATAAGAATTATAAGTTGAAAGAATATGCAAGGCGATAGTGAGACTCTGAGGGACGGAAACTCCAGCCTTGACATTCTCGAAGCACATAGTAAGGTATTTCTCTCTTTCACTCTTGAAATAGCTCGATTTCAAAAGCGTATATATCGCATATAAGCAGCTATCAACATATTTCACATCTAATTTACTATTATCCTGTGCTAAATCCCACAAATATTTCAAAGCAAAAAACTCATTTTTTGGGTTTTGTAAAATTTTTTTCGCTTTAGAACTCGATAAAAAGTTGGAATATCCTGATATTGAGCCTGAAGGGTTCAAATTTCCCATAGCAATTAAAGAGAATTCCATCATTAATTTTATCAAAGATTCATCACATTTCTCTTGGGGAGTGGTCATTATCTTCGTGAAGAGAAACTCTAAACTTTCTAATGAAAGGCTCTTCAAAAGTTCAATGATTAGTTCATAAATTATCGTAGTATAGCCTTCATGTTTACTTTCGACTGCTTTCCATAAGGCGTTTAATTGCTCAGGAGTGAAGCCTCCAGAAGTGGCAAAGAATTTGAGGATTGGCTGAGAACGCTTGAAGACTTCCACGTGGAAGTTCTCGCCCAGGATTATATCCAGAAGGTTCACTTGGAGGAAGTATTTACGCAGGGATTCGATCGTATAGTACTTCATCTTCTTCTTTGTGTCGGAACTCCTAAAGGAAAGGAACGGTTTTTAAAATAAAAGATGAATTATTCAAATAATGAATATTTTAATATAATGGAAAATTTTAAACTAATGATTTTTTTTCAAATAAGGAAAAATTTCAAAATTTTCAAATAAGGAAAATGAACAATTTTAAGAAAATTATCAAATATAAAGATTTCCAATTAACGAAAATTTTCAAAAAATGAAAATTTTGATTAATTTGAAATTTTAAAGAAAAATTCTTATAAATATACCTGAAATCGGAAGAACTACTATCGGTTCTTTCAATACAATCCTTGAAATGAGTGATTCCCCTTATTTTCTTCTGTAGAAACGGTGATTTTAGGAGTTTTAACGAAAGATTCAACTCAGCTTCTTCTGTTAACATAAAGGTTTCCTTTACGCAGATTTCATCAAGAATCGTTTGAATTTGGTTCAAAAGACCAAAGGCATTTGAAGGGTCAAGATCTTTGATTTCTTTGATAGAAATGTTATCAATACGAATAAAGAACAATTTCTTGAAATCGTTCAAAAAAGACTCTTTGAAAGAAGTGCTCATCATGTTGATAATTGGCTCGATCACGATCATGATGTGCTTTATCATTATCAGAGGAAATTTATAGATGTTTTCATTGTCGATTGGATCATTGGCTTTCTTGGGCTCGGGAATGCTGGAAAAAAAGAAATAATTATAAAGAAAACATCATTTTAAATGGAAAAAAATGTCAAAAATATGAAAAATTGACAAAAATGAAAAAATTTAAGAAAATGCAAAAAATATTTTTACTATTCCCATTTCATTAACTCCAGAAATTTCTCAAAACCGCCAAGATTCCCGAATTGATTCACAAAATTCACGATTTGGTTATGCGACGAACTGTGTCGATCTTTGGGTTTCGTCACAAAGGCCTTGGTGAAAGTATTCATAGTGAATTCATTTTGCTTTAAATTTTTTTCATGGAAAAAATTTCAAAAATAAAAATTTAATTAAAAAAAATTTTTTATGAATAAAAATTTCAATAATTTTTTTAATTTTAACCTGATAAAACTTCAAGCATCGAAGTTCAGCACCGAAAAGCTTTGCAATAGAAGAGAACATTTCAGGAAAACAGCTAGCAGCAGCCATTTTATCATATACTAAGAACAACAAAGGGTTTAAAGCTTTTCCATCGACATACTTTAGAGACAAATTTATTAGTAATTATTTCATTTAAAAAAATTATTATTTTTAATAGATTTTTTTAATTTTAAAGAATTAATGAATAATTTATTGCTTACATCCTTTATTAAAAACGGTAGATTTGATAGATAATCGACAAAGAACTTGATGAAACGTTCAAGGAATTCAATAAAGGTTTTGAGATGCTCATTAGCTTCATTTGGGAACGAAAAATACAGGATCATGTCTATCATGATAAAGATTTCTCCACGAATCGTTTGAGTTAATTGATGTGGATCCCCTAGAAAATTCAGGCTTGTGATCTGATCCATATGATGAATATTCTTCAAATAATTTATTAGTTAATAAAATAAATTACGTTTTTTTTGTAAAAAATTCTTGAATTTGAATGAACAAATTTTTGTAATAATTTTTTTTATCAGAATTACAAAAAAAAAATAATATTTTTAAAAACTATTTTTTTACTTTCTTGATTAAATTCAAAAACTCTTTCAAATCCATTGTTCTAAAAGTGTTTTTGAGAGGACCTGTATAAGGAGGGGTGAATTTTCGAAATGGTACCAATCTTCCTGAATTTAATTTATGCGTCTTAAATGAAAAACAGTCAAATCATCGCCACAAATTTAAATTTTTCAATTGGGGGGGGGGTCTCACAAAAAAATAGGGGATACAATTTTGTTTAAATTCCTTTGTATTTTTTTTTTTTTACTTCGTCCCATTTACTGCTCCAACCATCAAATGAAAGCGTTGCGGTATCGTTTTTTAATTCAGTAATTCTTGCTACTCTCCAACTCTTATTGTTATCCATCACATCGACAAGAGCTCCTTCAGTGAAATATTGAGTTGGATTATACGATTTTAATTGCTGAATGTAATCAGTAAGAGTCGGCTTTGAAACCTCGGTTTGAGGGTCCAGTTTTAAATCCATATTGCAAAAAAAGATAAAATTTTATGAATTTTTTTTAAGAAATTTTGATTTTTTTTTTAATTTTTTTTTTTTTATTATTTAGATTATTTTTTAAAAATTTGGAAAATCTATGAAATTTATAATGTTATTTTCTTTTCTTTTTTTTCAAAACAAATTTTTTTTTTCTTTCTTACTTCAAAAAACCATTTTTTTGTTCCAAAGCTTTCAAAAAAAAGACTTTTAATTTTTAAACAAAGCATTAAAAAAACTGAAAAAAATAAGAAAATTAACATTTATTTACGTTAGAAGTCGAAAATCAAAAAAAAATTTAAAACCTCCCAAAAGCACAGTACAATAAAATCTCCAAAATGTCAGACGTGAAAGCTTATCTGAATCAAATCGAAACAGTTGATGATTATTACAAATTCAAAGACAATTTCAGTAAGAACCCCACTTTAAAGACTAGCAAAGCCTTAGGTACTCTCGCTGATTTCTATGATGATCCAAACATAAAACCCAAGTCTCAAAAAGAGAATCTCAAGCAATACCCATCAGAATTTGAACTACCCCTTTACAAAGACCCTCTGTCTAAAAGCAATTATCTCTCCGATTCAAATTTCCTTTCAAATTACAAAGAAAATATGATCCCTCATGATTTAAAAGAGGATAGAAATCTCAATAAATTCTCAAAACTAAGTGATATAAAGGTATTTGGCAATGAAGCAAACAATGAATCAATGGTAGAAAACTCCTTTCTCAAGCAATTAAACCTAAAGAACTTCAATTTAAAGAACATGTTTGAAGCAGATAAGCCTAAGAGTCCAATTCCCCAAGAAGATCTCCAAAAGCCTAAGAGCTTACTATCCCAAGAACCCCAAAAATATCCTTTGAAAACCGTTAATTACAACGTCCAAAAATCCACAAATCAATACGATTTTCCTGCTTTATCAAGTAAAAATCAATACGATTTCAATGCTTTATCAAGTAAAAATCAATACGATTACAGTGCTTTATCCAGTAAATACAGCGCTAAATCCCTTACAAATTCAAATAATTCCAACCTTTACTCTAAATTCAAAGCTCCTGAGCGTCCTGATGCCAATTATATCGATAATAATGACATCAGGGCTTATTTGAACTCTTTGGATAGTAAATTAGTCACAGAGAATAAGTCCCAAACCAGTGATTCGAAATCCAGAAGTGTTTCTGAAAACCCGAAGAAAAAATCCAGAAATAAAAATAGGAAAATAGATTTAAGTATAATAGAAGATGAATTTGAAGACGAAGAACAAGAGAATCCTGGATCTGAAAAAGAAATGATTTCTAAAGGCAAAAAAAACAAAAGAAAACATCAAACAAACAAATATGAAGAAGATTTAACGAAGAATTATTCAGAAAAAGACTTGAGTTTACATTCTGCTAGTCATTTTAATGAGAATTATAAGAGAAATAACAATAAAAAGAACTTTTCAGAGGCATCTTTGCCTTCTAAAGCCAAAGAACAGGAATATTTAAAGAAGAAGTATGGGAAAGAGTTACCGAATGAAAAAGAAATCATGTTGTTTTTAGATAATATTAGTGAGGTTATTTGCATGAATTGCAATGAAATGATTGATTTAAACACTGTCGATGAACATTCCTTAGAATGTTTCAAAGCAATCAATAAAAACCTAATTCCTGAGAATATTTCTTCAATAAATGGTAAAATGAAGCAAATAGTGTATTTGTTGAAAAAAAAACTGAAAAACATCAAAGAATATATCAATAAACACGAAGATTCGAGTTCCCAGCATTTTTACTTCAATTATACACTAATGATCATCGAATGTCTACAACAAATCATCAATAATGATCAAATTATCGTGAAATTAGTCAGCAATATCAAAGATATCAACGAGTTCAATAAATCCCTTTATGAGAACGACACTCCTCTTTCCAAATTCATTCTTTCGATCACATATCGGATAAAACCTCTTGCAAAACTCAAAATACCTTGTATAGACTCTAAAATAACATGGTCTGATGCAAAAAATCTTAGAGAAAAGTCAATTATTTCTCAGAACTATTCAAAAAATGAAAGCAAAATTCGAGAATCTGTCAAAAGTAAAACCTATTCTATGAGAGAATCCTATGCTGGAAGCAAATTTCTGGTAAATATGAATAATACTTCAATGATGAAGTCGAATTGTGGGGATGTGGATGATGGTCCACGAAGAGAATTCACACAGATGGTAGTGAATGCGAAACTGGCTTTAGATAGAAATCATCCTGGGAGGTTTTATAAGATTGAGGAGCTTTATAATGAGGTCAAAAGAATGAGGATGCCGAAAGAACAATGGGGAGAGTTTGTGGAGAGGAAGTTTAATGAGATATCCTTTGCTCAGGAACCTTGATTTAATAGTTAATTTTAAATAAAATTGAATTTTTTATTTGTTTCATCTTTAATTACAAAATTTTTTTAAGTTCAAGTTTTTTTTATTTAATCCATAAAATATATAAAATTTGGAAAATAAAAAAAATATGAAAAATTCATGGTAATAGAAACATTATTGCTTAATTTATGAAATTAAAGAGAAAAAAATTCAATTAATTTTTGTGTTTTTAAAGTTTTTTTGTGCTTGTTTTCAATTTTTTTTAATTTTATTTAAGCATTGCGAGCACTAATTTTCTTCCTTTACAGTCTTGATGGGACTGATGGGAATCCTAATCCTTGTGCAACTCTCGCACCGTATTCAGCATCACACTTGGTAAAGATTTTCACTTGTCTTTCTTGGATCTAAACCAAAAAGCCAACGAAAAAGATTAAAAATACAAAATAAAAGGAAAAAATAGTTTTACATCTCTATTAGCTCCTTTCAAGCCCCCTATTATATTATTGATAAGATGGGTTCTATCAGTTGGGTTCATGACTTTTCTGAATAGTGCTCCAGGTTGAGCGAAATCGCAATTAGGATGTGCTGGTCTATATCTTTGGACTAATCCACTGACTCTGAAAGAACTTAAAGCAAATGTCTTGTTTTCAACTGGACCTGAAAAGCTATTTGGTTCATAATTCAAAGCAGATCCTTGGTTTCCATTGACGCACATAGGTCCATCTCTTTGATGATTTGCGACTCTGGCTTTGAAAGGGCAATTGATGGGTATTTGATCATAATTAGCTCCTAATCTATGTCTATGAGTATCAGGGTAAGAGAACAATCTTCCTTGTAACATTCTATCATTCGAAGGCTCAATACCGGGGACCATGTGTCCTGGTGAAAAGGCAGCTTGCTCAACCTCAGCGAAATAGTTTTGTGGGTTTCTGTTAAGAACCAATTTCCCAACTGGGATCAAAGGATAATCCGAATGAGGCCATACTTTAGTCACATCAAAAATATTCCATTTGTAATTCGCAGCATCAGCTTCTGGCATAACTTGAGCACAATAAGTCCAACTCACTGATTTACCTTGAGCTATATGATTGAATAAATCTCTTGTAGCATAATCAGGGTCTTCTCCTTTAAGTTTATCAGCTTCTGGTCCAGTTAAATTTTTAGATCCTCCATCAATCTTGAAATGCCATTTGACATAGAAAGCTTCTCCAGCTTTGTTTACCCATTTAAAGGTGTGGGATCCATATCCATTCATGTGTCTATAACCATCAGGAGTACCTCTATCTGAGAAAAGAATAGTCACTTGATGGATAGATTCAGGGGTCAGGGAAAGGAAATCCCAAAACATATTTGCATCTTTCAAATTGGTTTGAGGGTTTCTTTTTTGGGTATGGATGAAATCTGGGAATTTGGCTGGGTCTCTGATAAAGAAGACTGGGGTATTGTTACCAGTCATGTCCCAATTGCCTTCTTCGGTGTAAAATTTGCAGGCGAATCCTCTTGGATCTCTTTCAGTATCGGCTGAACCTTTTTCTCCTCCAACTGTTGACATTCTTAAGAAAACTGGGGTTCTTTTACCAATGGTTTCAAACAATTTAGCTTTGCAATATCTAGAAAAAAATTAGGATTTTAATTGAAATTTGATGTTTTATTACTTTGTGATATCATGAGTCACTTCAAAATAACCGTGAGCAGCTGCTCCTTTAGCATGAACAACTCTTTCTGGGATTCTTTCTCTATCGAAACTGGATAATTTGTCAATCAATTCGAAGTCTTGTAAAAGTATTGGACCATATTCACCGGCTGTGAGGGAATTCTGGTTATCACTCACTGGGGAACCTGTTGAGGTTGTTAAATTTTCTCTGTTATCGGCCATTTTTTTTTGAGGGTAAGGTTTTTTTGGTTTTTTATTTTAAATTCTAGATTTTTCTTATTTCGCATTTTAAATAGTTTAGGATGGGAAATTTAATGCGCAAGACACGTAAAAATTTAAGAAGATCTGATTTTATTGAAAATTAATTCAAGATTTTTCGAAAATTAAAAATTTTTATTTCGTGATAAAATTTTAAGTTTAATATTTATTTTTTTTGAATTTTTTTTTTGCGAAATTGATTTAATTTGTTTGTTTTTTAAATTTGGCTGTTTAAATTTTATTTTATTTATAAGCTTCTTAAAAGACTCAACTTTCATATTAAACGATCCTCGCCATAACAGGTTCTGCTGGTTCATACAAGAATCTTTTCACCCATTTAATATCTTTTTTCTGCTCGATGAGTTCACACTTCTTCTCCATCAAGAACTTTATCATAATAACCTTTGTTTCCAACAAAGCCAAATGCTGTCCAATGCAGTTTCTTTCCCCTATTGAAAACGGCAGATGAGAAAAAGGGTTTTTATCATCATTTTTTCTGAATTCACTGGCTCCTTTGATCCATCTTTCTGGTCTGATTTTCTGGCTATCTTCAAAGAATCTTTCATCATTATTTGAGGTCATTAGACTGATATTCACAATAGTTCCTTTTTTTATCTTGATATCACCAAGATTGTGATTGCATTTCGCGAATCTTGGGAATAAATCAGGTATTGGTGAATAAAGTCTTAGAACTTCTTGTATAACTCCTTCTAAATATTCCAGACTTTGAATTTTCTCAAAGGTTAAATCTTTCTCTGATTTTATTTTCTCTTTTATTTCTTTCTTTAATTTCTCCTTAACATCTTTGTTCTTCTCTAATGCAAGAAAAAAATGTGTAAGGAAATGACCTGTAGTATCAGTAGCAGCCACTAACATTGTCACGATTTCAAAAAGAATATCAGTTAATTGAATCTCTGCTTGGCTTAATAACTCCAAAATAGAACTTTTTGAATTCTTCACCTTATTTTCACGTAAATCCTGGAATTTTTTTGTTAATTCTTTGGATAAAAATTGTTCAAATAATAGGACTTTTTTCTTAAAAGCAACTTCTTTGAAGTATTTGAAAAAGGAACTTGATTTATGCAATCGAAGGGCTTCTTCGACTAATGAATAGAGATACACATCGATTTTCTGCCCTTGATATTCCATTTGTAAATATTCATTTCCAATGACGATTTTTATAGCGATTTTCAAAGTCAATTTCTCGAAATAAACCAATAAATTAGTTATTAAAGGAGTCCCTTCATTTGTTTTGTTCATAATATATTCATCACTGGTTTCGACCAATAAAGGTGTTAAATTCATGATGAAATCAAAATGGAAAACACTTGCAAGCAGTTTTCTACTGTTTCTCCAAGCAACATTCTCTTTTAAAAGCAGGTTGTTATGGCTTATTATAGGATTAATTGCTTTGAAATGAGGCTTATGTTTCTCATAACAACTCAATTTATTCATAAAAAAGTCTTTTTTCAAGTCTTGATCCACTATTGTTAAAAGTACTTGTTGACCATGTTTAATTGCATAGAGCTTTGAAGCATTAGAAGTATGATAAAAGGCCTTTTGATGATATAGAGAATCCCCATAGAAATTCAGGTTAAAATCGGTCAGTGTCTTATAGTCTGGAGACTCGAAGGTTAAAATGTTTTGCTTTTTGTAAAAAGAGAGAAGAAGTTTGGGTTTGATTATGTATTGATGTATAAGCTTCCAAAGGAAAATTAGAAAGATCGGCCAAATAAGCAGGTAAAGCATTTAATGTTTAAAGGAGAAAATCCTTCTTGTTAAATAATGAAAATGAGTGAAAAAAATTTTCAAATAAATAAAAAAATATTTTTTTAAAAAGCTAATGATGTAATGTGAAAATCATTTTTTAAAAAAATTTTTTTTTAAGAAATTAGTTTTTATGTTTAAATTGCTTAAAAATACATTTTTTTTAAAAATAATCATAAAGTTAAATAACATTAAATAACATAGGGAAATATGAAATTTCTTAAGGAAATATTGTTTTCTAAACATTATTTTTACTTTTTTTCTTAAATGATGCAAAAAACCATCCCTCTTAAAATTTTAATAAATTATTTATTAACTCAAAGTAAAGAAATCCAACGGCATGTTATCCTCCTTAAAAATAGCAGGAGTCCTCATTCCGATCTCTCCCATCGCTTTGAAAATTATATCAGCAAAAACCATTACCACTGCAAAATCAAGGCCCATATGCATTAAAATAGCTGCAATCAAGCCAACTTTCCTTCTCACAAAATCGATAATTAATCCCAAAACAAAAACTGCACAAGCTCCTAAAGCTCCTAATCTCCATCCAAATATGTATTCAACCACAAAGAAATGGTAAGCAGCATAAAAAGTATTAATCAACAGTCTATGTTTAAGGTCATCAGGATAGATTTTCACTAAGAAAATTCTCCAATAAATTTCTTCTACCACAGGATTAATGATCCCGAAAAGAAATCCCAATGACAATAGATAGAACAATTCGAATTTCATAGGCAGATTCAATTGGGAAATCCAAGAAGATTTGAATTCGAGTACTCCTGCATAAACAATCAGCATTGCGACCATTAGCAGCCATAAAATCACCACACCTATTGATATTTGTTTGGGACGGTTTAATAATTCATTTAAGAAGAATTCACGTTTTTTTTGTTTTTGGACCAATTGACAAAAAATATATGGGAAAAGAAGCAGGAGAATTTCAAAGATTGACAGGGTTATAAAGGCATCGTTGGTCTTTCTAAGAAGGTATGGGGCATAAAAACAAGGAGAAATTTGTGAAAGGATAAGGGAAACTTGCTGGAGATTGGTGAGGGTTGTTGGGAAATCTAAAAATAATTTCATCTTTGGATTTCTGTTTGAGTTATTTTAAATTTTTCCAATTTATAATAATATTAAAAATCGCTTTAATATATATATATGTTATAAAATAATAAATATTATGCAATGTTTGACGAATTAAATTGACAATACAGTATTATGCAAAGTTTGACGAATTAAATTGACAAAGGAAAATTTTTTTAAGTATAAACTAAACTATTCAATTACATTGTATAATGGCAGAAAACAATTGAAATAAATATAGAGTTATTTTCCAAATTTTCTTTTTTTGTTAAAATATAAATAAAATAAGCAATATTGCATTCAAATTCAAAATTTAATTTATAATTAGGTAAACAAATTTTCGATCTAAAATAGTATTTTATAATATTTCCTTCATGAATTATTTATAAAATCTTCGAAATTTGATTTTTTTATTTAATATCTTTCTTAATCTGCAAATCCTCCCAATTATTAATAATCAGTTTGTAAAGCCCATTCACTTGATTTATCGCCTCTTTAATTCCTTCTTTAATCACTCCAGAGTTCTTCTTCTCATTCTTCTTCTCACTCTGCTTTTTCTCATCAGCATTGTTTTGTACTGTTCCAAACCTAAACGATGAAAGCATGGTATTCACATTATCATTGCCATTTATCAGAGTAGTATTTCCAATGATCAATATCTTATCTCCTGCTGCCAAAGGTGTTAAAAACGATGGGTTTGTCATAAGAACTTCACTGCCATAAAATTGACGCATTACCTTCGAAATCTGGCTTTTGAGCACTTTATCATTGACTTTGGAGCCATTATTCTGGCTTCTCTTCCGAGTGTTTTGTCTTATTAAAGCTGTGACATTCGCAGTATTATTATCTTTCTCCGAAGTTTTCCATTTCAAAACTGCTATGGCTATCACAGGAGGGTTATTACACATCAACGCGTATTGTAAATGTCCGTACATTTGGAACTCATTAGCAGCTTCGACTGTTAAAGTCAATGTATTAATCTTCTCGTTTTCATTTTCATTTTCGTCGTTTTCCTTCGTTTCATGGTGATGATTGGGCACTGCTAGGTTCCGAATAAAGGAAAGCCAATTTTTATTGATAATGGTCTTTGCAATGATCGACATTGCTAAAGAACTGAAATGAATGCTTCCTCGCACGAAGAGAGGCCAGAAAAAATAATCGAGATTTGGGTATTTCGGGTTAATACTTAGAAATTTCACATTATTTTCATCAATCAATTCTGTTAAGAAATTCGATAATTCAAAGAAATCAGCGATAATTCGCGTAAAGATAATGCTTTCAGAATCCATGATGAATTTGCTGAAATTACCTGATAGAATCAATATTTTGAATGCTTTTTTCGGGTCTAATTGCACCACATGATTCACATTTGTAGGGTTCCCGTATACATAAAATATGTTCTTAAAACTTTCTCGAATTTTATACCATTCACTAGGATTCGCATCGATTTCAGAAAACAAAAGGATTGGTCTTTGTGAATAGGATCGAAGAACAGTCGCAATACGAGCTAATCTATAGATATTTCCTTTGATAATGATATGGTTTCGAAAGATTCCTTTAGGCGAGACATTTTCATTCAAATTAAAGATCTCTGGGATATTGTCTTGTGTAAGAAATTCTGATAATTCGTTTTTGTTTTTTTTGAAATATTTGTCTTTTTTGATCTGCCAGTCCTCAAAAGACAGGTTCATTTTCTTCGATAATTCCTGAATAAACGGAGCGCTGGCTTCTTCGACTTTGAACTTTTTGAAGAAATTCATGTTTTTCATATAATTTAGATAATGTGGTGATTTCAATGAAAGATTTGTGATGGTTTTGGCATGGGCCTGATCATAAGCTACAACATAGCCAATATCATCTTTTTGTATTTGATACTTGAAGGGATTTATCAAGAATTTAATGAGGTTCGTTTCCGGATCCTTGTGCTCTATTCCAATTAGTAAAAGCCCTGATTTTTTCGTCATATCTTCTTTGATTTCGATTGTGGTAGTGTAGTCGAATTTCAAAGAATCTGATATGTCTAAAGTGCAGAAATATGTTATTTTCATCACCTCTTGAAACGTTTTTTCAACGAAAAAAGCTGGTAATTCTAAAGATAAAAACTTATGATAGAAAGAAAAAAAACAACGGATTTTTACTGATTGGATATAATTCTTGACCCATGTTTATCGAATATTCTTCTAAATTCTTGAGCTCAGAACCTGCAGGTACTGATTTTTCCCTTAGAGTGGCTAAATGTGTTAAAAAAGTGTTCATTCCTCGGTTTTCTAATGAATTTGCCATCAGATATTCATTGAGTATTTGTGCAGAAATCACAGTGACTCTTGAAAAAAGGGAATCGTTTTTAATTTGAGAGCTGAATTCTGTCGAAAGCACCAATGTAATTTCGAGTTTCTGATAGCTATTGACTACTTTCTGCATATTATAAGCCATTTGTTTATCAGATTCAAAGGACTGTGCTTGATCTTCATTGAAGTTCATCGAAAAAGCGAAAATTTGACGTGCAAAACTCAAATTTGTTTGCTTATGCCAATTAGAGCCCATTACATTGGATTTCAAATAATGGATTTCGATGAAATCATTAGAGAAATCTTCGAGCCATTTTTCCATCTCTTTCGTAGGTTTTTCATCGCCAACAAGAATAATTTTACTGAGTTCTCTTTTGGTGGATTTATCTTGTGAATATATATTTTTGGTAACTTTATCACATAAATGCAGTTCTTTAATGAAATATTTCATGAAAGTTAATGGTAGTTCTCCAATAATCACAATATGATCCTTATAATAAAAATTCCGAATATAAGGAGAAATCTGATAGATTTTATCAGTCATTGCAGTCAAAAAATTACTCAGAACTGATATATTAAAGAAAAGCACACATATTGTATACATTCTGCATTGCCATCCCATAGGGTAAATATCACCATAACCAATAGATGTTAAAGAAACAATCGAATAATATGAAGCTGTAATATAATCAAATTTACCTTTCTCTCCCACAGAAAAGGCTTTATAGTTTAAAGACTCATCAATTGCCATAAAGGCAGTAGCCTCAATGAAGATAGCAACTGTTATATCAAGAGCACTGTTATAAACGAAATATTTCAGCTCACTTTGCGAATCATAAGAATCTTGCGTTTTCTCATTAATGATAGCTTTCTTTAATTGCTTCAAAGTATATTGAATAATCATTCGTAACTTTATCAATTTAAAAGATCTCAACACGAAAATTATAGTAAAGAAATGATTCAAATGAGTCAAATCTTCGCTATATATTGTGGTAGTAATGATTTCTAATACAGATAAAATATTGCAAACATTATTAAAAACAAAAATATGGGCTATCTTCTTGAAAAGTCCTCCTTCGCAACCAAGGACACTCAAAACGATTTCAAAGCAGAAGAAAGAACAAATTGCCCATTCAGAATAAATCAAAAATTCTTTAAAGCTTGAATCCAAGACTCCAAGCCTGTAATCAGTGATTAAAACCAGTGTCACAATGCTTAGGAAGGTCATAAAAAAAATGATCATCTGAATATTGAAAAAAATCATTTGTTTCATCGCATTCAAATAAGGGCTTTTACTTCCTGAAAAGTTTAATAAACGATAAGCAGTATTTAACCCATTCATGTATTCATCATGGAAATCTTGTTCTCTTGAAGCGATGGTCATTTTAGAGAAATCCCCAATCTTTTTTGCTATATTGGTGAAATTTATATTGTTTGTATCAGGATTAGCCTGCTCTGAATCCGCTTGATAATTTTCTTCTAAATGATTGTTTTTATCTTGGAATTGGAAAGAATTTCGGTTGCTTTTCTCTTGAAAATTGGCGGAATTTCGGTGGTTTTTGATTGTCTTTAGCTCGATTTCACTTGTAGGTTCTTCACTTGTTAAATGATCTGGCAAATGGGTTTTATCTTTTGGGTTTAAAAGAGCATTTGAGGAATCACGGAAGCTTTCCGGATGAACTTTATTAAAATTTGATGCTAATAAAGTCTGGAAGTAACTTTTGATTTCAGGTTGATTCATTGCAGAAGTGGTTTTCATTATTAAAAAAATAAAAATGAATAAAAGGAGAAAAAATAAAAGTTTTTTATTAAAGTTTTGATTTTTTTTTATAAAATTGTCAATATTAAAAAAGTATGGTGTTCATTGGATAAATTTTAATCAGAAATTTGCAATTTATAAAAATTTTTTAATTTCATTCTTAAAAGAAAAAGAAATAAAGGAATTTTTTAAAAATTGAGCTCATTGCTATTTTTTTTAAAAAAAATTCTCGATGAACTTCTGAATCCTTCAAGATTTTTTCCTTTGTTTATTTATTTTTAAAACTATTCAATGTTGGTTCCTTCCTAAATCTAATCAAAATCCTTCATTGTTATCTCAAAGCTTTAAAAAACATGAATTCGGGATTTTTTTCTAAATGGTTTGAAAAAAATATTTTTAAAGATAATAACTATTAAAAACTTCCTGTTTTTTGATCAAAAGTTTTTAAATTCATTTTTTATTTTTTAAATTTTATAAATTTTTATTCTGCAGAATTTTGTAGTTTTAAAATAAATTTTTCAAAATTTTCTTCGATGAAAATTGGAAAAGAATCATTTCAAAAACAAAAATAATTTTTAAAAACTGAGAAGATTAAGAGTTCATTTCTTTATATTTCATTGAACGAAAGAAAGAAAGAAAGAAAGAAAGAAAATTTGTTATAAACATAAATAATATTCATCCAACCCTATAGAAAAAAAACATTTTAATTTTTATTTTAATTTGGGAAATCTTATCAAAATAATTTTAAAAAAAAATGAATCCGGATATCGTGATAGATTTTTCTGGCACAAACGGGGTCTGTGGTCGTCCTGGCTTTAAAGGTTCTAACGGCCCTTCTCCTGGTTCTTCAGGAGCTCCAGGTCATACAGGTTCGAAAGGAACTCCCGGTATTTCAGCCAAGCCAATAAAGCTGACTCTATCTACAGAAAATGATAAAATTTCCATAAAAGAAGCATCAAGATTGCGTTTTGCCGTTCAATTGGGTAATTCTTTGAACGCCTTACGTCTGTTTGCGAATGGAAGCAGAGGAGGGGATGGTGGACGTGGTGGAAATGGAGGGTACGGAGCCGAAGGTTTTCATGGAGCGAACGCGACGAAATATACAAATGGTACCAATGGTGGACCTGGAGGAGATGGTGGTGCTGGAGGGGATGGAGGTGATGGAGGAGATGCAGGCAATGGAGGGGATATAATAGTTGATGTTAAATATGAAGATACAGACCTTTTGATGATATTAAACGAACATAAACAAATAGGGGGCGTTGGAGGTTTAGGAGCTCTTGGAGGGAGTGGGGGTAGTGGAGGTGATGGAGGTTACGGAGGAAGTGGGTATTCATGGACAACTACACAAACTTATGGGGATGGAACGACTACTTCTCAGCATCATCATAATCCAGGAGGATGGACAGGACCTCCTGGAATGGATGGAAGATCTGGCAATAATGGAAGTAATGGGAGGAATGGTCTAGATGGAAATTTTCAAATTGTTGTTAACAGAGGTGGGAATTTAATAAGCTATCCAGAAAAATATTGGATAAAGGTGATGGAATTTGAGCTCATTTATTCAGATGATCTCATTTATGAGCCGGGAGAAATTGCTGGCATAGATCAATTGACTGTAATGAATAGTGGACAAATGCCTACGCCTGGAATACAAGATATTTTGGCAATAATTGTGAAAAATGAATTAATTGACTTCGATTTTCAGGATGCAGTGGCTTATGAACGCGAGATCCCTGAACAAAATATTCATATTGTTGCTCAAGAAATTCCTTTTTATATCAAAGATCATGATATGCCTGCACTTGATCATACTTTTATGCGAATTGCTGAAATTGTTCCCTATAGTTTGGTCACAAGAGTTAATAAAGATTGTGGTCCATCTTTTAAAAGAAGAATTCAAATCAGATGGCCTGTGGAATTATCAGTGCTTATAGGTACTAGATCTATAAGCCGTGAAGAAGAAGGGCCATTTTCTTTTGAAGTTCGTAATATTTCATCATATGATGTTGGGAAAACAGCAGAGATTCCTCGAATTTTAACTGTGATTATTCAACAAATTTCGCTTTTGAAAGATGAT
>JFJP01038491.1_pt1 | contig 17270 bp, 16 predicted proteins | sample 431651 | NCBI WGS metagenome assembly JFJP01 (sample SAMN02602958, study PRJNA72255) | Microbial mat metagenome, whole genome shotgun sequencing project. | biome: fresh water; feature: sink hole; material: water; isolation source: purple microbial (photo- and chemosynthetic) mats found in... | reverse complement strand
AAAAATCACTAGGGCTTGCAAAATGAAATTGAAATTCAAAAAGAATTGTGTAATATTGCCGAATAAAATAAAGGATAACCAGCTTACAGTTTTTACACTAATATAGACCTCAATATTTCCTCTAAATGTTATATCTTTGTATCTGTTTGTAATTAAATACCTTCATTTGTGTAATGTTTGTGTAATGTATCAACATACAAACGACTCAAATAAATAAATTAAGTAATTCAATATCAGTGTATAATATAAATAAATATAAAATTAAATATACTTTCCCTTTAGGGGCTAGGGGTTCTTTTCTTATCCCCCTTTAGGGGCTAGGGGTAGGCTAGGCCGGCTTAAGCGATAAAAAATATCACCACATAATATATACCCACCCCAATAAATATCACCGAAACCACCCTGCGAAACCAAAGTTCGAAAAATTTGATTTGGTTGTACAATTTTCCTACATTCCCAACTGCATAAGCCAATAGCCATGCAAAAATGATGACGGGCAGTCCGGTGGCAATGGCAAATAGTATAGGCAGATACAGACCGCTAGCACTTGCAACGGTAATCGGTATTAGCATTACAAAATACAATACGCCACTGTACGGACAAAATGCCAGCGCGAAAACCATTCCGAGCAACAGGGTGCTCCAATAACTACCTTTGCTTCGTTCGCCAATTTTATCGGTAAGACCAGAGAAGCCCGGAAATTTTAGTTTAATAACATCGAGCATAAAAAGCCCGATTAGAATCATAACTGGGCCTAATAATTTTTCGCCCCAGCCCTGAAAAAGCATAGAGATGTTCATTTTACTTGCGCCAAAAAAAATGATTAATGCTAATCCAGTATAACTAATCGCACGACCAAGTGTGTATACTAATCCGCTGATAAATACACGCTTGCTGTCTTTTAAATCGCGACTAATAAACCCAATAGCTGAAATGTTGGTTGCCAACGGGCATGGGCTAATGGCTGTCATTAGACCTAAAATAATGGCCGTTATAAACGAATATTGGGTGTTTTCTAAAATGCTTTGCAGAATTTCCATCTTTCAAATGGTAAATGGTAAATGGTAAATGAATAAATGGTAAATTAGAGCATATTGTCTATCGCCTTTTTAATTTCCGCTTTTAGCTTTTCAGGATTGCTCTTAGCATACATAAACGCTTTGTCGGTTAGGTCAACTCGCTTTCCATTGCTCACTATTAATAATGCTTGCCCTTCGGCTTTGCATTTTTTTGCAAGTGCATCGCTCGATTTTTCATCAAGATTGACGGATTTAAAGGTGATTTCGCGTTTTTTGAATTGCGAAGAGAATGATTCTGAAATAGTTTTTTTCGAAACGTCCTCTACGGCATTGCAAGTAGCACATCTACGGGAGTAATGAAAATAATACACTTCCACTTTGGTGGCAGCATAAGTCAACATGCTTGTAAAAAGCAACACGAAAACGATTAATTTTCTCATAATGTAAAAACCTTTTTTGTTAGTATTTCTGTTAATTCTTTTTCGGATGGTAAGCGGCCTTTCAAAACTACTTTGCCATCAACGACTATTGCTGGAGTAGACATAACGTTGAATTTCATTATTTCCATAATGTCTTCTACTTTCGAAATTTCAGCCGAAATTCCATTTTGTTCTACTACTTCGCGAGTCATTTTTTCAAGTGTCTTGCACTTTGGACAACCTGTGCCGAGAATTAGAATTTGCATATTGATATAAATTTGCCCCCGACCCCTAAAGGGGAGTAAGAGAGGTTACTGTTATTTGCTATGTAATATTAAAATACTCGCAATTAATTGTTAATTAGAGTTTTTGATTTGATAAATAATCTTATGTTAAAAAAAACGATGGTAATTTACATCTCTTTTGGGGGCTTGGGGCAGTTTTAAGAGGCACAACACCCAACCTTTTCTTTTTTTGTTTCAAAAAAGCCGTTGAAGTATTGTTGCGCCTTTTCCCAATTTTCTTTGTTGATGCAATACCTTACTTTGGGTGTTTCAATTTCGCCCTGTATAAGTCCTGCGTCTTTCAATTCTTTTAAATGTTGCGAAACAGTTGCTTTTGCAATAGGTAGTTCGTTGTGTATATCGCCAAAAAAGCAACTATCTAGTGACGCTAAATAACAGAGAATTTCGATGCGTGTGGGATGCCCCATTGCTTTTGCAAAACGAGCAAGTTGTTCTGTATCAATATTTTTTTCGCAGCAATTCATTGTTTTAATTGATTTTGTTTGTTGTTCGCAAAACTACGAACAATAATTGATTTAGACAATAGATTTGACGTTAAATTTGCATTTTTATAAAATATCGCTTATATTTGAACTAAATTTAACGCACAGCTGTATGTTTATACCATAAAAACTATTTGTTACAATGCTTGCATATATCGATACACACACCCATAATATACATACAGATAATCCGTTTGCGGTTATAAACCTAGCGCTCGACGATTGCGTTCGAGTGCTGTCTGCATCGTCGCACCGCTTTTTCTCTGTAGGCATTCACCCATGGGATGCGCACGAAACCAATCCTACGGCCATAGATTTGTTAGAAACAATAATTGCCGACGATCGAGTAAAGGCAGTTGGTGAGTGTGGTTTTGATCGAAATTCCAAAGCTTCACTCAAAGAGCAGGCTTATTTTTTCGAGCGGCAAGTTATGCTTTCCGAAAAATACCAAAAGCCCATGATTATCCATTGTGTAGCTGCCACCAACGAATTGGTTTTACTAAAAAAGCGCTTTGCACCAACACAAAATTGGGTTCTACACGGGTTTCGTGGTAAGCCCGAATTAGCTTCACAATTGCTTCAGCATGGTTTTGCACTTTCGTTTGGCGAAAACTTCAACCTGAAAAGTGTGGAAATTACCCCCATAGACAAACTCTGTATCGAAACAGACACCACAAATTCGCAAATAGAAAATACTTACCGAGAAATTGCCGCTATCAAAAACTGTCGCCCCGACGAATTAAATGCAGCTTGCAGTTTGCTAAAGCTCTTTGTTTGTTAATTATTTACAGACCCTTATTTGTCAATAAAAAAAGCCCCGAATATATATTATTCAGGGCTTTTCAAATATTAAACTTTTGTGTTTAAATCTATTCGAAATGAGCTTTATATCGAACAACTATTCAGCAAAAGCCACTCTAAAACCATACGTAAAGTAACCTACCTCAGGCATTTGAGAACTCCGCATAGCAGATCTTGAATAACCAGCTTGATCATTGTAACAACCCCCACGCATCATCCGATGCCCAGTATTCCTCTCAAGATTAATAGGATCGGTCTGCGGTGAGGTAGTATATACGCCAATATAATCTGAGCACCATTCTTGCACGTTGCCGTGCATATCTTACAACCCGAAAGCATTAGGAAGGTACGAACCTACAGGATGGGTATGGGTCAACCTTGTTGTAATTGTATTAATACATGTATTATAAGTAAACGACCAATCATAACAAGCATCCGAATTTGTTAAACAGTTACCTGTGTTGAAAGGTGTAGTAGTACCAGCGCGGCACGCATACTCCCATTGCGCTTCGGTTGGGAGTTTGCCACCTATTGAATTAGCAAAATCTGTAGCTCCAAACCAATTTACATTTATTACAGGCGAATTTTCGTACCCTGCTGCTGGTACCCAAAGTCCATTAGTATAATGTAATCCAAAATCGAATGATCCAGCGTTGCTCTCCCAAATAATTCTTTGAGTTGGATTAGAACCTGCTGCATAAAGCCCATCGCTACCGATATTTTTAGAATTACAAAACGCTGCAAATTGTGCATTTGTTATCTCGTACTTACTCATACGAAAAGCACTGAGGGTAACGGAATGCTGAACTTCATTGAAAAATCCATAGTTAATTCTACCATACTCTGTTTCAGGGCTTCCCATCGTAAAAGTGCCTGCTGGTATCAGTATTCGAGCTACATAAGTGGGCGAATTAGTTGGTTCGGCTGGTTTGTAAAAAATGACACTGTCGATTTCTGTATTAACATTGTATTTGCCAACTACCACGCCAGCCTTATATACGTACATAGTATCATTTTGGGCATTCAAGATTCCTGCACCCATTAAGAAAATTGCTATTGCTAAAAGTATTATTTTCATTAAATTTGTTGTTATTTGCGTTTTCGTAGAGACGGGAGCGCCCCATCTGAACTGATTATTTTTTAAAGAATTTAATTGTTTGGATTCGATTTCCATTGTTTAAGCGGCACAAGTAAATGCCTTGTTCGAACTGCGAAACATTTATTTGATGGTTAGTGCCAAAATCTGTTAGGTTTGTTCTGTAAAGTATTTTACCATCAATAGATAAAATTTCTACCGTTGAGACGGGGCGAACATCGTTTTGGGTGGCACCAACCAAATTTTCATCCAAAGATAGTCGTATATTTAGTACGTCATTCACCGGATTTGGGAACAGCTGAAATTCTGATTTTGCATCAAAAATGTTTGCTTTTTCAGTAGTTAGACTGCTGAATTTTAGGTGTTGTACACTCGTAAGTGAATAATTGTCGGCACCACCTATGGTTTTGTTTATAGTAAAGTTACCAACACTTGGGAAGGTAAGCTTACGAATACCACTCAGCGTGTATGTAGTTGGCGCACCACCTCCAGTTGGCTTCACATTCAGGGTTGTTTGACTTTGCAATGGTGTGAGAGTGAGTCCCAACAACATCATTACATTTATTTTTAGTAGTATGTATCTCATTGTTTTTATTTTAATTGTTTGTTATTAGTACATTTATGTTTTAAACATAAATACTTCAATATAGTTCAATTTTGTATTAATTAAAGTCATTTTGTAATAGATTTGAAATATTTTATATCATTTTTTTTGATACAATTTCAATATGCAATACAAAATGTAGATTATTTTGTAAAACAATTAGTATAGTTTTGTATAAAAAACAATATTACCTATTCTACCTATTCTACCTATTCTACCGCTTCTACAGTTTGAAACAATTTTAACTTTATACTTTTATTAAAGCTCTTAGTTTGTTAATTATTTATAGCCTTATGTTTTAAATTCAAAACAAATTAATAGACAAAACGATTTTTTTCTAAATTTGCAAATAATAATTAATATGTAACATTCAACAACTACATGAAAAAATTTGCCCTATCAATAATTTCTGTTTTCATCGCTTTCAATTCATTCGCTCAAGGTGTTTCGCAACTTCAACAACGCAAATTAAGTAATGCTCTTTCGGCAATTTCAAGTTTGTATGTCGATACTATTAATGATAAAAAGTTGGTAGAATCTGCTATTGTATCAATGCTAAAAGAGCTTGATCCACACTCGTCGTACATTTCGAAAGAAGAGGTCGACCGCGTAAATGAACCGCTCGAAGGTAGTTTCGAAGGTGTTGGTATACAATTTCAATTGCTCGAAGATACTTTGCTGGTGGTGCAAACCATATCGGGTGCTCCTGCCGAAAAAGTGGGAGTGCAAGCCGGCGACCGCATCATTTATATTGGCGAGGAATTGATTGCTGGCGTCAAAATGCAAAATTCGGATATTATGAAGCGCCTCCGTGGCCCCAAAGGGACAGAAGTAACGGTAAAAATTAAACGAGGAGCCGATGCTGAATTGCTGATTTTTAAAATTATTCGTGATAAAATTCCAATTCATAGTGTAGATGCAACTTACATGATAGGGAAAGATATTGGCTATATAAAAATTAATAATTTTGGAAGCACTACTGTTGAGGAGTTTCAGGCTGGATTTGCAAAACTACAAAAAGCAGGTATGAAACACTTAATTTTGAGTCTACAAGGTAATGGTGGCGGTTATTTACATGCTGCTAACCAATTAGCCGATGAATTCTTGAGTAAAGATAAGTTAGTTGTGTACACGAAAGGGCTCAATCAGCCCAAAAGCATTATGGAATCAACTGCCGTTGGTGGTTTCGAGACGGGTAAGTTGATTGTGCTTGTAGACGAATACTCAGCTTCGGCAAGCGAAATTCTGTCGGGTGCTATTCAGGATTGGGATCGTGGGATAATTATTGGTCGACGCACATTTGGCAAAGGTTTGGTACAGCGCCAGTTGCCTTTGGTCGATGGTTCAATGCTTCGGTTGACTACCGCTCGCTATTACACCCCAACGGGTCGTTGTATTCAAAAATCGTACAAAGATGGTGTCGAAAAATATGAAAAGGACTTGATGGATCGATTCAAAAACGGAGAGTTTTTACATGCCGATAGCATTCATTTTCCTGATTCACTCAAATATCAAACCTTGCAACTCAAACGCACTGTTTACGGTGGTGGTGGCATTATGCCTGATATTTTTGTGCCACTCGATACCATGCGATACACCGATTATCATCGAAAAATTGTGGGTCAAGGCGTTATCAACAAAGTGTCGGTGCGTTATATTGATAAAAACAGAGCTCAGCTTAAAATGCAATTTAAAACCTTTGACAAGTTTCTCAAAGGCTTCGAAATTAGCGATTCAATTCTCGAAGAGTTAAAGCAATTTGCCGAAAAAGAAAAGATTGTGTTTAATCAAAAACAGTTCGATACATCCAGGGATTTGATAAAATTGCAGTTGAAAGCACTCGTAGCGCGCGACCTGTGGGAAGTGAATGAGTATTATCAGGTTATCGATGCCGACAACGAATCACTCCAGAAAGCGGTGGAATTACTCCAAACAAAAGGAGCTTATGAAAAAATTCTGAGATAGATATTACATTAGAAAGCCCCTGTCCATTTTTAAATAGGCAGGGGCTTTTGTTAACAAATCAACACGGTCTTACTTATACCACCGCTACATACACCGAATTCGACACCTTATTTCCATCGGCTGAGTTTGTAAATACATACACAAACTCAATATCGGCTGCCGCTATACCCGGCATTGCCAACTGAACTGTAAACTCTGCTCCCGTGCCGCGTGCCTGACGATCTGCTTTTACCGTGCCATTCACTTTTTTTACCAATACGGTAATCACATCGGTTGCCAATGCTTTGGGGAAATCGGATAAAGTTTCGCCTTCGAGCGTAATGCCCTGCGGGGTAATACTTGCCGTTACATTATCAACCCCCTGCAACGAGCCTTTGGCAATTTGCAACAGGCTATAATCAACTACCGGCACATCGCCCGAGCTGTCGATAGCTTTAGGCAAGTTCAACGACATAAATACATTGAATGCCGAAAGTTTCTCAGCCCGCACAGGAAACCCGTTTTCGCCATAGCCGCCAAGTGATGCCCACACATCGCTTATCAGCTTAAAGCCGGCTCGGTGACTCTGCTGCGCTTCGGAGTTTTTGTCCTTGCGGTTAAACGCCTTGGCACTGATTACATTCTGTCCTTTGTGGACGTAGGTGTTCACATTTGCGAACGATTTTGCCATTTTACCCATGACTGGATTCTGAGCTATGCTCATAGTTGTATTGGTCATCCTCTGAACCCGAAAAGCAAAACCGCCTTTCTTCGTTGATTCCGACGATGCAAAATTACGGCAGGGCCAAATTTTCGACGTGCTACTAGTACTACTACTAGCATAAAAATTTTCATAAGCAATTGATATACTGACAGATAAAGTTGGCCTTTTTTGCAGAAAATAAGCATGAATATAGTACTATATAGTATGTCTTAACGTCTTTTAGCCTTTTTCGCCTCCTTACCATCTGCAAAATTTATAAATTGCTGCGAGAGATTATCTAAGAAAGGGGTTTTGTCATTTCTGCCAGAAGCTTTGGTCAGTTTATCTTCAATAAAAGCAATATTCGTATCGAATAACTTCTGAAAAAAATCTATCAATTCTTTGCGTGTCATGTCTTTTCCGTCCCGGCGCTCAATACTTTTATTCTGATACAAAGCAGCCGCCAACTCCAGCAAATCGGTTCCCGACGATTTCCAGATATAATCCGAATAAGTTAATCGTACTTCTTCAGCTTCAGCCATTTTATTTGTTTCTGTTGTATTGGGAGCAGAAATTTCTAATTTATTTAATTCCTCCAATTTTTTAAATTCAAGTTCGCACAGCTTTTCAAATTTCGTATAGTACAAATCACTATAATCAGTTACTAAGAACTCACCAAACCCATCGTTGACTTTGTTATTCTGAATTTTCCACTGTTTAAATTCATACACCCGTTTGGTTATCAGTTTTATTCTTTCTGTTAAAGTTGTAAGCCTTTCACATTCCTTGAGCAATAATTCAAAATCAAAACGGCTATCCATGGCAGGTGGTAAATTGGCTATGCTGATAAGTTTATCCACTTCGTCTATACTATTTTCGGCTGCTTCTAGTCTTTGACAATAATACATTAATTCTTCATGCTCAAAATCATGATTAAAATCATAAAACAACTCGATTAACCGGAGCTGCGATTCAATATCCTTTTTCAGATTCAACAAAAATCCGGTTTCCCATTCATTTTTTAGTATATTTCCGTTAACATCTATCGAAAACTTTTTAGTACGACCTTCTTGTAATGTTGCCCGGATATATTCCATCAATAAACTCTCATCCCTATACTCTTTATAATTGGCTAAAAGCTCTGCATCAAACTCCTTTTTGTTTCTCTCAAATTCAGCTCCTGAATAAGTTGCTTTTATGCTTTCCAGTTCTTTCTCCGTGATTTCGCGACTAAATACACGATCAAACGCATTCCTAGCTTCCAGTATAAAGCTACTAAAGGCTTTTGCTTTCGATAATTCCATTCAATAGTTTGTTTGTTTGTTTGTTTGTTTGTTTGTTTGTTTGTTTGTTAATAAATTTTGTTTTAGTTTTTATCGACGTTACTTTTTTCTTGTGCCAAACAATTCAAGTGATGATTCAACTCCACTTTTTTATTAAACTGCCTGCATTTTTCAATTGCTTTCTGAGTTTTCTCAATTTCAGAATTCAATTGCTTTAGCTGCTGTTCTTTGGCAATAAGTGTTTCTATGTCTTTTTCCTTGCCTTGATTCTTTCCTGATATTTTAAAACAGATTTCCTGAAACACAGAGTCCAGGGAATTTGAAAGTGATATTTCAAATTCATCTTCCACCACATTTTTCCATAAGGTTGAAAACGTCCAATCTACAACAGCTTGATTCTCATTTGTAGGATGTATATGTTTTTTGGAAATGGAATACATTACTTCTTCATTATGCCGAAGGACAAACAATATCGGATAGGGAATTACTCTGTTAATTAATAGCAACAATTCATTTATAGTGGTTTGCTCTTTTAATTCCAATTCAAAAACCTGAATTTCAATCACTTCTTTACCTTGTAAGTTGACTGTTTGGTTGGATAATTTATGCAGCCACTTAATACGCGCAACGACTGAAGTAAGCAACTTCTTTTGTTTCGTTGTTGCATATTCATCAAAACTGTTTTTTGGAACAATCTTATCTACTATTGTTGAAGTGGGTAGTTTTAGCATTATCTTATAACCACAAAAGATATTAATTTGAAATCTTCTTTCCCTTTAAGTTTATTACCAAGGGCAGTTGTTCCGCCTGCTTTAAAGAGTGACAATACTTCTTTTTCGTCTTCGGTTTTCAATATCGAACGAATACTTTTATCCAACAAATCGGAATAGGGTTTCATTTTACGTCCATCCGAAGTTTCAAAATTAAATTGAGCGCACAACTCTTCAAATGGTGTTTGATTGCCTTTGCAAAGCAAGCGCAAAGCATCTAGTGTCTTTTTGGCCTGAATATGATTATAGGCCACCGAACCATCTTGTTTGATATATACCAAATAATACGGATGCAGGCGATTTTGTTTATCTATATTCAATTCGTTATTGATATTTTTCAACACATATACAACACCCGTTTCAAAATCTTTATTGGCTTGCGCAATGGCATACAGACCTGTAGGTATGTTCTTTAACTTGCCGTATTGGCGAATGTAATTCGACAAATCAATCCGGAAATCATTCAATCCTAAGTCGGTAATGGATACACCTTCACGCAAATCTTCGAGGTCGATTACTTCATCTTTTAATCGCTGAAGTTGTGCTTTTCGATATTCCAAGTCCTTTTCTTCCGTATTCAACAAATTATCATCGCCCGTACTTGTCAGATTGGAAATAAGCATTTTACTTTCCACCCGTTGTTTTAGGTTGATATAAGAATCCAATGAAACATCCGGCCAAAAATTGACCAGCGTAATGGTATCATTTTTTGAACCAATACGGTCGATACGCCCAAAGCGCTGAATAATCCGCACCGGATTCCAGTGAATATCGTAGTTGATTAAATAATCGCAATCCTGTAAGTTTTGACCCTCAGATATACAATCTGTACCTATTAGCAAATCAATTTCGTCTTTCAGGTTCGGAAATGCTAAAGCCTTTCCCTTTGAAATTGGAGAAAAACAAGTCAATAAAGTATTTAAATCGGCATGGATATGTGTGGAAGTACTTTTACATTTACTACCTGTAATCAAGGCCGTATTCAGTTGATATTTCTCAGCAAACCATTTACTCAACGATGCGTACAAATAATTGGCTGTATCGGCAAAAGCCGTAAAAATAATTACTTTCTTATTTCCTTCATTGATCGGGTTTTCTATCTTTTTACTTATAAGGTCTTTCAACAAACTTAGTTTATTGTCTCCTTTGGTGGATATAAAATCTGTTTGCGACAACAAACTATCCAATGCCTCTTTATCTGCCAATAAATCTTCTTTCCAGCGTGTTTTGTCCACGTCCGAAAGGCGAATTTTGATTTTCTTGCCTATTACATTTTCCTCATCGCCCCAGTCGCTATCCATATCAAAATCGGCAATATCATCCTCCGAGTCAAAACCAACATCAATAACTCCATCTACTTGTTTATCAATTAGAGTGATAAAATTATTCACCTGATTAAGTACTCCTTGCAGCGTTATCCTGAACGAATCAAGACTACTTTCAATTCGTTTCAGTAGGTTGATACGCATCAAAATCTGCAAACTCTTTTCACGCTCTGCTTGAGTGAATGTACTAGCATTTACCTGTTTATCGTATTTCTCTGCATACAATTTCTGTTTGCTGGGCAGCACATAATTGATAGGAGTATAAATGGACAGATTAAGCAACATCAGTTGCTCGGCTATGCTGTGGTAATTCAGTGAATTATTTTCAGTCAGTGGACTTTGAATAGAAACAGGTTTGTTGCGAACCGGGAATTTACCAATAGCTGTGGTGTCGTAATAAGTAGTTATATGTTTGCGCGAACGGGCAATAGTCAAACTATCCAGCAGTTCGAAGAAGTCAAAGTCCAACCGTTCCAGCAGACTTTCGGTTGTTCGGTTTTCGCTTGGAAACTTCGACCAAATATTAAATGCTGTTTGAGCACGTTTAAATATCTCATCAACACCACGTTCGGTATCTAATTTATCATCAATGTTTTTGGCATATCCTTCATAAGCTAATGCCAATTGATTTTTAAGATCGTTGAAACGGTTATTTACAGGCGTTGCCGAAAGCATCAACACTTTTGTTTCAATACCTTCCTGAACTACTTTGCGTAATAGTTTTTGATATCGGTTTTCACGCCCAACAATCGTATTGTTGTTACGGAAATTATGCGATTCGTCAATTACTATCAAACCATAATTACCCCAGTTTACATTTTCCAGATTGCGCCCGTTGCTCATTCCTCGCTCACGCGATAAATCGGTATGAAACAGCACATCGTACCGGAATCGGTCGGCATGGAGGGGATTGTTTTTATCGTTGTTGCAATATACATTCCAGTTGTCGGCAAGTTTTTTCGGACAAAGTACCAACACATCTTTATTGCGCTTTTCGTAGTATTTAATAACACCCAAAGCGGTAAATGTTTTACCCAAACCCACACTGTCGGCTACTATGCAACCGTTGTATTTCTCTAATTTATTGATAGCGCCAATTACCGCATCTTGCTGGAAATTATAGAGTTTGTTCCAGATAACCGTGTCTTTAAAACCTACACCATCGTTGGGCATGGTATCGGTGGATATATCTTTCAGAAAATCGTTGAAGATATTGTAAAGCGTAACGAAATAAATAAACTCCGGACTGTTTTCTTTATAACTTGTTTCCAGAAATGCCAATACTTGCTGTGTTACATCCTGAATTTGTTCCTTGTCGTTCCAAATCTGATTAAACAGCTCCATATACTGCCCGCTTACAGGATAATCAAACTTATGCACAAAAGAGGTAAATCGGTTGGATGGCGTAGTTCCCAAATCAGTTGTTGTAAATCCTGCAACCGGCGAATAGACTAAATCATCCTTTCCTTGTTTGGCCACATGTATCATGCCACTGATAGGTTTATCAGGCTGAGTATTCGACTTAAAAGTTACTTTACGGCGTATCCACTCGCTACACTCACGGGCTATAGCCCGTTGATTGAGTTCATTCTTCAACCGCAACTCAAACTCGCCCCCGCACAAATGCTGTTCGTTGTAGATATTCGGAATATAATACTCCCGCATTTCGGGTTTCAGACTATCGGACACAAAAACCGGCGAAGTAAAGATAAAGCGCAGTTCATCCAACTCCTTCAACTCCTTTTTCAAGGCCTCAAAAGCATAAATGGAGAAAGTGGAAGCAGCTACCGATAGCTTGTTTCCACGTTCCATGTCTTTTTTTAGCTCGTCGCCGAGGCGAGTGTTTATGTTGTCGATTAGATTCATATCTATATGTGTTTTATTTGTGCAGAGAAATTATTCAATTCTATATTTCTCTTTCAATCTAATCAACCATTCCTTGTTCTCGTCTGTTGAAATCAACCGGTCTAGAATACAATACAACTCTTCCATATCCACTTTTCGAAAATGTTGATTCCCTTTTTCTGAAAGCACTTCTCTAAAAAGCTGTTCTACATCTAAGCTTTTTTGTTTCCAAAGGTAATCTTCATTCTCTTTGGGCGATAACACCCAGAAACCGAACTCATCACATTCCCGCACTTGAGCTACTCTTTCTGATAGCAGTAAGTTTCGCCAGAGTTGGTTAAGTCCGAAGCGAAACGGACAGGCAGTAAATTTCTTATCTATGGAGGTGTCACTTAAAGTGACGTTTTCATTGAACAAATTGCTTTCTTTAGTTAGCGTCCAGTTCAAATAACGTGTGTAACCGCAAAGTGGTTTTTGTCGACTGTCTGTTAGCTGATTCTCAACCAATTCAAGGTAATAATTTGGGGTTGAACAATAACCACGAACTTCTTGCTTGTTTTTATACGAACTGCATACCGAAAATTCTGCTTCGATAAATTTAAACTCAATAAGTAGAACTCCTTTTTTATCGTCTTTGTACCTATAAAATACTGCCACATCGGCATCTGTGCCTCCGTATTTAGACTGGTCGCCAATGGATTCATCTTTATCAGTAGTGATGATATTACTTGGAGTTGTACTCTCACTGAACGGCTGCAATTGCATCATGTTGGGTGTAAACTCTAACTCTATATGTTCCACCCTCACGGATTTACCCATTAACTCGGAGAAAAGCCTGTTAGATAGTTCCTTGTTTTTGTTTAAATGCAGAAAAATATTAAAACAATAAGCCTGCGACGAAGCCGTATTCGTTAATATTCTATTTAAGTCTCCTGCCTTGTGGCGCACAAAGCGCTCCAATGTTAAATCATATATTTCATGTGTGATAAAGTTTTTTTCTCCATCTTCCTTTCGAAGTAAATGCTTATAGCTGTTACCGTTATCAGATACACCAAACTCGTTTACACCTTTCTTTGCAAGATATTCGGATAAATGGCTGTAGGCTTTACGCTGCCAAGGGTTTCCGGAAGTGTAGATAATTGTTTTCATTTTCTTATTTATCGAACAGTCAATTGTAAAATTCGCTTTAAATTTTTATTTAAATCAATTAATGGTGCTGTACTAATTCTTTTTGTTTCAATGCTATCAATATGCTTTTGAACAAGCTCCTGTAAATCAAAAAAGAATCTCATATCTTTCGTAAACGATTCATTAGTAGTTTGTTCATTAAATGGATATCTATCATAAAGACCTCCACTAAAAGCATCAACAGTTGTTTTTTTTGCGTTTATTAATAGTTCAAAAACTTCTTGAGTGTTTAAATGATCGAAAATAGGTGTAAATCTTAATTCACTATTTGAAATACACTGTAATACTTCATCTTCCTGATCATTTTTAATAAAATCCAAAAGACTCGGCTTTTCGCCATTTTTTTTAATTGAAATATAATCATTGGCTTCTAAAATGTATTCATACATTTCCTTCATTCTTTCCTCAAAACTAGCTTGGATTCTTACGCTCCAAAGTGGCAAGTGATAGCTAAGGTTTTCAAAGTATTGTTGTTTCTCTTTAGCAATATCAATTCCTCTTTTGAATCTTTCAATAACTTCTGCTGTAACTTGTATGCTTTCTAAACCATAATTTTCCAACTGTAAGAATTCATAAAATACATAAAAGAATTGACCCAGTCTAAATTTTCCAGCATCAATCATCGTATACACTTCCTCTAATGTTGGCAGTAATTCATCATTCTTTAAACTTCTCCAGTTGCGAATTCTGTTTGTAAGATTTTCTTCTTCAGTACCTTTGTTTGCTTTTATTTCCTGTTGAATTTCATCAATTTCTTTTGATAATTTTGCCTTGTCCAAATATCCATTATGAACATAGTTAGCAATTTCTTCACTATAATTGAAATTTTCAATTAGCTCTTGATATTTGTCTGTAAAGATTTTATAATATGACGGTTCTTTATCTTTCTTTTCTTCAGTCTTTGCCGAAGAAATTAATCGATCAAAATTAACACTAAACCTTTTTGAAAAAGGTCCAGCATTTTCTATACTCTTCAATTCTTCTCTGCTTCTCCCAGTTTTATACTCTAGAGAATATATAATAATAAAGTAGAAAAATCTTACTAAGAGTTCGACTTCGTAATCTTTTCCTTTAACTTCATTATAAATTTTTTCATACACATCCAATATGAATCTTAAAGTTCGAAGGTTTTTATATTTTGCAACTTTGAAAACATTTAAAACAATATCTTTTTGGTCATTTAAAAATTCATTGTATTTACCCTTGTAGTTTTCAATAAAGCTATCATATAAATCTTCCAGATTAGGATTATATTCACATGAAAATCGAACTGTTTTTTCGTTTATCTCACTAAAAACTTCGTCTGTTTTGTCTTTATTACAAATGATTACCACTTTAAGATTTTCTTGTTCTGTAAAATGGTTTATTTGACCTAAAACATTCGTGATTGAAATTTTCGTATTATCTATCCTCTCTAAATCGTCCAAGAATAATACTTTGTTTTTAGAAATACTTAAAGCAGATAAGATTTCCTTTTCGTCATTATCTGTTGCCTCGACATTAAAAGCCGAAGCCACTTTACCTACACTTTTTTTTAAAAAAGACCAAGCTTTACTTTTCATCCATTCATTTAGTTCAAGTTGCACTTTATAAAGTAAATCTTGATTGTCAGCTATTCCATACAGACTAACATAAATAGGTTCATATTTAATGTGATTTTCTTCTTTATCTTTTGAAAAAGAGTCAATAGACGTGATCTTGTCAAACAAAATTTTCTTGATATAATAGGTTTTTCCGCAACCCCAATCGCCATTAATCATTATGGCAAAATCAGTTTGTTCTGTTTGAAGATAATCAGTTACTATTTGTTCTATTTCTTTCATGTTTCATTTTTTGCGGCAGAGCCGAATTGCCTTTATTTAAATTGTAAATTTGTTTTTAATAGGTGCAGAGCACCGTTATATTTGTAGAAAATTTCAACCAATGAATTTCCTAAAGGTGCAGAGCACCGAAATATCTTTTTTGTTCGTAATTCAACTTAATCGCCATATTTCGGTGCTCTGCACCTTGTAATACACACTATACCCTTTTTTCTACAAATATCATCGGGGCGCTGCCCCTTGTTGAAGTGGGTGGGCACATCGACTCTACAAATATCACGGGTCTCCGACCCTCAAACCAATTTCATCTATCTTTTCTACAAATATCATCGGGGCGCTGCCCCTCAAAAGTTACTCCAACCAATAGGTGCAGAGCACCGTCATATTTGTAGATAATCGCAACCAATGAATTTTCCAAAGGTGCAGCGCACCGAAATATATTATTCTTAGATTACAAAATCTATTTCATTCTCCATATTTGGCTACGTCGATTTACAATTCGGGGCTCTGCCCCTTTAATTCATGCGTGTAACCTCCGTTCTACAAATGTCACGGGGCTCCGACCCTCTCAAACCAATTTCATCTATCTTTTCTACAAATGTCATCGGGGCGCTACCCCTTAAAAGTCACTCCAACCAATAGGTGCAGATGGCACATTCCGACTTGACGGAAGCACCGTCATATTTGTAGAAAAACGCAACGAATGTATTTTCCAAAGGTGCAGAGCACCGAAATATTCCCTAATCAATCAAAAAACTCAAATACATATTCTTCTTTGTATTCAATTCCGTTATCTTTAAGCATTTTCAGGTATTCCTCTTTGAATGTCTTTTTCTTATGGTGTTCTTCCTGATTCATAATGTAATTACAAACAACTTCAACCTGCGAATGCGAATGTGAGAAGCCACCATACCCTTCTTGCCATTCAAATTTAAATTTTGAGAGTTTGTTGTCCTTTATCCATTTGTTACTGGAAGTCTTTATTTCTTCGACCAACTTTGGAATTAAATAATTGACATTGTAACCAATAAAAATATGAATATGATCTGAAACTGACTTTATTGCCAGCATTTTATGTTTGTTGTTTTGAACAATACCTGTTATGTATTTTTCTAAATCATCCTTCCACTCTTTTTTTATCATTGCATCTCGGTTCTTTGTGGCAAAAACTAAATGAACGTGCATTTGCAAATAAGTATCTCCCATGTTATTTGTTTAAAATATGTTGTGTTTTAAAGGTGCAGCGCACCGTTATAAATCATTCTAAAAACCATTTCATTCACCATATTGCGGGGCTCTGCCCCTTAATATCATAGGTGGGATTGCATGTTCTACAAATATGACGGGGCTCTGCCCCTTTAATTCGTGCGTGTAACCTCCGTTCTACAAATATCACGGGTCTCCGACCCTTAAACCAATTTCATTTATCATTTCTACAAATGTCATCGGGGCGCTGCCCCTAAAAAATCGCTCCAACCTAAAGGTGCAGCGCACCGTTATATTTGTAGCTACAGAGTAGCGATGTATTTGTAGGTGCAAAGCACCGAAATATGAAAATTCTCCCCCTTATCTCATCCCCACTAAATCCAACATCCCCTCATAGCTTTTTACTACATGGTATTTCACTTCGTCGTTGCTTATTTGGTTGAAATGCACTTCGGCACAA
>JFJP01038490.1_pt1 | contig 17272 bp, 16 predicted proteins | sample 431651 | NCBI WGS metagenome assembly JFJP01 (sample SAMN02602958, study PRJNA72255) | Microbial mat metagenome, whole genome shotgun sequencing project. | biome: fresh water; feature: sink hole; material: water; isolation source: purple microbial (photo- and chemosynthetic) mats found in... | reverse complement strand
AATTCGACGAAAAGCATATCAAGCTGTTATTCATTGCTTATGCCAATGCTGCTAAGTTTTATTATATCAAAAGTGAACCGGAGGTAAACCGCAACTACCCCGATTTGATGCTTTTGTTTCGCCCGCCATTTTTCCCTAACTATCAATTTTTGGTTGAGTTTAAATACGCCAAAGCAAAAAGCAAAAGGCAGAAAGGCAGCAAGCAGAAAGCAGAAGGCGAAACCCAATCAATTGCCCAACTGAAACAAGAGGCTACCGAACAACTTCTGCGCTACGCACACACCCCCGAAACCCGCGAATTTATTGGCACCGAAGGGGGTGGAATGAAAACCGTAAAAGGCTATATAGTAATATTTTGCGGTGATAAAGCTGAGTTGGTGGAAGAGGTTTCATTGAATTTTTAGATGTTATCAATGGAATTTATTTCTTCAATCACATTTTAAATAATCAATGTAGTACATTGAAAATGATAAAGATTGAATAAATCTTCGATAGACACTCAAACCTTCAAGGTTTGTTCAATGTCGGTCTTTCCATTTCCAGTATTTGAAAAACAAATTTGAACCAACGAATTTGAATGGTTCGGGTGGAATTTTGCTCAAATCGTATCCATAATATTCAGAGTCTTCCCATCCATGATATTTCCCGCTGAATAAATGGGCAATAACATCACCAAACAAAATAGATTGATTTACACCATGCCCGTTGTATGCCAAACCGTAGTATATGTTTTTGTTGTCGCCCATCACGCCAACAATTGCCACTTCGTCGTAGGTTGTTCCCAAAATACCGTTCCACACATATTCAAATTTAATTCCTTTTAATTCTGGATACATTATTATGAGTTCGTCACTCATCATATCTGCCACTTTCGAAATATTGCCTTTGTATTCTATGCCATTATTCCAATAAGTATTCACATTTCCACCCCCTACCACAATCCGGTTGTCGGGTGTTAAAACCAAATGAAACAGCATGATACGACTGTCGTAGAATGGTAAACGGCTTTCCCAGTTTACAGACTCTAACTGTGACGGAGTTAAAGGTTCGGTGACGGCAACTTGGGTGTGAACCGGCATTATTTTATTTTTAAAAATTCCGAGTTTTGAACTGTAGGCATTGGTTGCCACCACAATATCATTGGCTTCTACCTTGTATTCCGAATGGTTTGCTTGAACGTTCAATTTAATTGTTTTCCCTTCTTCAAACGATACCACCAGACTGTTTTCATAAACGATTACACCTTGTTTCTCGGCAGCAGCTTTCATCAATTTCACAAGCTTTACGGCATGAACAGAGCCTCCGTTGGGGTCGTACATTGCGCCGAAATACAAATCTGTTCCAAGTTTTTCTTTAGTTTTTTCCTTGTTCCAAAATTCCAACGGAATACCAGCTTGATTTGCATCTTTCACATATTCTTTATAATCCGTTACATCATCTTCTCTGAAAATGGTTTCGCAATATCCGTTCAGAACCAAATCGCAGTTCATATTCATTGCTTTTGAGAGAGAATCTATAAATTTCATATTGTTTACCGACAAATCATACGTCCATTTAAAGATTTCTAAATCAGAATATTCGTCTAAAAGCGAAGATAAAACCATACCACCGTGCCTACCCGATGCACCACTACCGATGGTTTTGGCTTCAAAAACTACAATTTTCAAATTGGGATTCATTTTAGCAAGATGATACGCTGATGACAAACCCGTATAACCACCACCAATGATGGCAATATCTACTTTCAAATCGGCATTTAATGATGGATTTACGCCTATTGTTTCACTTTTTGCCCAAAAGCTGTCGTTGTTGGCAAATTTATCAATTTTCAATTTTTCGCAACTTATTAAAAATGTCGAAATTATAACTACTGCCCCCATTGAGGCTAATAAAAAATGTTTTTTCATGATTCTTTTTTTTGAAACTTTAATCTTTTAACAGTAATATTTGATTTGAAAACCATACGCAAAATCCGATTGTGACCAATTGTATTCGCTACAAGTACGCTGATTTCCAATATGTAGTACATTGAAAGCGTAGCTTACAAAAAAACTCAATCATTTTTTTGTAAAATCGGTAAAATGCAATGCCCCGGTTGAGAGCATAAACTATTTTTTCTATTTTTGAAGTACTATTTTGTAATTAACCACCACTTTATCTGCTGTTTTTAAACTTCCAAAAAGTGCAGTGGGCGGCTCAACCCCGTAATCTGACATTAATACGCTGAAACTTCCGCTTACTTCTAAATTACCATTTTCTATCGTTTTGCAAATACTTGTAAACGAGATAGTTTTTGTAACGCCCGAAATGCTAAGATTGCCACTTAATGTACATTTAATTTGCCCGTCCTTTTCCGACAATACTGTATTGGAAACCGATTTATAGGCAATTTTTGGATACTTTTGTGTTTTCAGTGCCTCTTGCATTTTACCATCCATTACACTCCCTTTTGAACTTTTCAAGGTTTTGGCATCTACTGTTATACTCACATCGCTGATAATGGATGTCGTTTTTTTTGCCGAACCTTTTAAATCCACCACTTCGGCTGTCCAATCGTGAATATTCGATGTGCCAGAAATAACCACTTTGTGCGATTTTACGGTGTAAATATCTTGCGACAAAACAGTTTGAACAAAACTTATCAGTATGAAACCGATAAGCAAAACACTCTTTAGATTTTTCATCATTAGGATTTTTTTTCGTTAAAAGTACATGCTTGCATTTTCATAAACGTACAGACAGGTAAATGTTGATACACAAACAGAAAAAAGACTCAAAAAAATCAAAAAAAACAATTGGAATTACCATAAATCTTATTTATCTTTGCCTTCAATAAGAAATAAAATTTTATCCTTTTTTAAATCTTATCACAACAAGGCTATACGCCGCAGTTCTTACGAACTTTGCCCTCGCTTCGGTGAGGGCTTTTTTTTTAATATCCAATTCATCAAAAAATATTCATCATGGTGTACAAAATTATTGATGGCAAGCACACTGCCGATGCAGTAAAAGCAGAAATAGCCGCAGAAGTAGAAAAAATAAAAGCCACCGGAGGCAAAATTCCCCACCTTGCAGCCATACTCGTTGGCAACGACGGCGGCAGCGAAACCTACGTGGGGCATAAGGTAAAAGCCTGCGAACAAGTGGGTTTTGTGTCCACCCTTTTGCGATTCGACAATTCGATAACCGAAGCTGAATTACTGAACCAAATAGACAACCTAAACTCGAACCCCGACATTGACGGTTTCATAGTGCAACTGCCCTTGCCCGCTCACATTTCCGAAAGCAAAGTTACTCAGGCTATTCACCCTGCCAAAGATGTTGACGGTTTTCACCCAATCAACCTTGGACGTATGACCATTGGCTTGCCCGCCTACATTTCTGCAACTCCTTACGGCATAGTTCGCTTATTGCAACATTATCAGATAGATACAAGCGGCAAAAATTGTGTTATCATCGGTCGTAGCAATATTGTGGGTACCCCACTCAGCATTTTGCTCTCGCGCAAGGGTGCTGGCGGCGATGCCACTGTTACCCTTTGCCATAGCCGCACGCCCAATATCCGCGAGTTTACACTCAAAGCCGATATAATTATTGTGGCTCTGGGTGTGCCGCACTTCCTCAAAGCCGACATGGTGCGCACTGGAGCAGTGGTAATAGATGTTGGCACCACCCGCTTGCCTTCAACAAGCAGCAAAACAGGCTGGAAACTTACCGGAGATGTTGATTTTGAGAATGTTGCCCCTTTGTGCAGTTACATCACACCCGTTCCCGGGGGGGTAGGACCTATGACAATTGTTTCATTGTTACAAAATACCTTGCTTGCGGCAAAAAAAGAAATTTACGGATAGAAAAAAATTATATATTTGCAAATTAACGCACAGGTGCAACATCAAAAAAAAAAATATGAAAGTGGATGGCTTAGACTTTAAGACGGTATGGATGGAAGGCGAAATTGTGTATATGATTGAGCAAAACCAACTTCCGTTTCGGTTTCAAATATTCGAATCGCACCTCTACAGCGATACCTGCTTTGCCATTCAAACCATGATAGTGCGCGGAGCCGGAGCCATAGGTGTAAGTGCCGGATTTGCTATGGCACAGGCAGTTATAGCAGCACCAGAGGAGGGATATGCCGAATTTCTGCAAAAAGCAAAAGCAGAAATTGAAGCCACTCGCCCCACGGCACAAAACCTGTTTGCGGCTGTAAATAAGGTATTTGAAGCGGCACTGCTCTCTCCCGAAAGGGCTATTGATGTGGCACACGAAATTGCTGGGAAAGATGCTTCGGATAACATGAAAATAGGAATTTACGGCAACGAACTCATCAAAGACGGTATGCGCATCGAAACACACTGCAATGCCGGATGGCTTGCCTTTACCGACTATGGCACAGCACTTTCGCCCATTTATATTGCCCACAGACACAACAAAAAAGTGTTTGTGTGGGTTGACGAAACTCGTCCCCGCAGTCAGGGTGCGCGACTTACCGCTTGGGAGCTGCAAAACGAGGAAGTACCCCACACCATTATAGCCGACAACGCCGGAGCTTACTACATGGCAAACGGCAAAGTAGATATAATGATAGTGGGAGCCGACCGCATAGCAGCCAACGGCGATACTGCCAACAAAATTGGCACACTCGAAAAAGCCATTGCTGCAAAGTATTATGGCATACCGTTTTACATAGCAGCACCCACCTCCACCATTGACATGAATTGCCCTACGGGTGCAGAAATTCCCATTGAATTTAGAAGTGCCGATGAGCTGCTCTACCAAAGCGGAATAGATGCCGACCAAAATATGCACACCATTCGCGTGGCTGCCCCTATGAGCAATGCCGAAAATCCGGCATTTGATGTAACACCTGCCGAATTGATAAGCGGCATTATTACCGAAAAAGGAATTGTAAAACCACAAGCATTGCATTCGTTGTTCAAATAAAAAAAAATCAAAAAAACATGAAACTCAACCTGTATATCGTATTCATTTTAAGCCTATTGGCTTCGTGTGGTGCAAAAAACACCACTTCACAAGCACCTGTGAAACAAACAGATACCGTACAACAAACCACAAATGTATTGCCCTCGCACAACAAAATAGTGGGAGCTTACGTAACTGGCTGGTTTGGAGAGATAAATCCCGAAAAATTTGAGGCAGAGAAAGTTACCCACGTTTTTTATGCGTTTGCACACCTATCGGGCAATAAACTTTCGTCGAAAAATGCCGACGATTCGCTCAATTTTGCGCATTTCAACTCACTCAAAAAACGCAATCCAAAGCTCAAAATACTCATTTCGGTAGGAGGCTGGACAGGGTCAAAAGAATTTTCAGATTTGGCATTGAAAGCCGAAACGCGCCAAATTTTTATCCAAAGTTCAATAGATTTCATCAAAAAGCACAAATTAGATGGTATTGATATTGATTGGGAATACCCCGGATTGAAGGGCGATAACAATACATTCAGAAAAGAAGATAAACGCAATTTTACACTGCTACTCAAAGAGTTTCGTGAGGCATTTCACCGTACCGATAGCAGTTGGCAAATTACCATTGCAGCAGCGGCATTCAAAAACTATCTCAATAATGTGGAAGTAGCAGAAATTCACAAATATCTCGATTTTGTCAATCTCATGTCGTACGATTATTTGGGTGAATGGGGTAAAACCGCCGGTCATCATACCAATCTTTACAGTCCTGAAAATCAATCTGCTACCTCAACCGACAAGGTGATAAAAATGTACATTGAGCAAGGTATGCCCCGCGAAAAACTGGTGATTGGAATTGCATTTTACAGTCGCGGTTGGAAAAATGTAAGCAACAAAAACAATGGACTATATCAGCAAGCAACTGGAAACGAGGAGCTTAATATGTCGTTCGATTTGCTCAACTCCAATTTTGTGGACAAGCTGGGCTACAAAAGTTATTGGGACGATGCAGCAAAAGCAGCCTATTTGTGGAACAGTGAATTGAAACACTTTGTTTCGTACGACAATCCGCAATCGGTGGAGGCAAAATGCAATTATGTAAAAACAGAACAACTGGCGGGTGCAATGTTTTGGGAGTACAACGGCGACAATAATCATTTGCTACTGAACACCATTGTCGAAAGTTTTGAAAAGGAATAAATTTATCAGGTACGATAACCTAAATGTATGAAAGTGAATAAAATACTGATAGTTGACGATGAACCGAGCAACCTTGCCGCAATGGTTGACATTTTTATGAAAGCAGGCTCTATGTACGAAATTTTTCAGTCGTTAACGGCAAAAATGGCGATTGAAATTGCACAAAAGCGTTTGCCCGACCTCATTATTACCGACTGGGAAATGCCCGTAAAAAACGGAATAGAAATGATAAAAGAGCTGAAGCAAGACTCTTTAACCTGCGACATTCCAATTATAATGTGCACCGGAGTAATGATTTCGTCGGAGCATTTGCAAACTGCCCTCGATGCAGGCGCAGTTGACTATATTCGCAAGCCCGTTGACGAAATTGAGCTTATGGCACGGGTACGCTCTATGCTGGTACTGAGCAACAGTTTCAAAGAAATAAAAGCACTCAATAGCTTGAAAGACAAAATATTCACCATCATAGGGCACGACCTTCGCGGTCCGGTGGGAAATATCAAAAGTATGGTCGAATTAATTGCCAACCAATCTATTAATATCGAACCCAATAAAATTGCTGATTTTTTTACGCTTCTCAACCGTTCGGCTAAGTCAACCTACAACTTGCTCGAAAACCTTTTGTCGTGGGCAAATACCCAACAATCAAAAATTTCATTCAATCCTCAGATGTATTCCTTAGAACGGCTTATCAACGAAAATATCCAAATTTTTGAAGAAAATGCACAGTTTAAAAAAATCGCAATAAAAATGAATGCCCGTGGAAATACACAGGTGAATATGGATATAAATCTGATTTCGAGTGTTATACGAAACTTATTATCGAATGCAACCAAGTTTACATCGGCGGGCGGTACCATCACAATAGACATAAAAACATCCAGCAAAGCACACATCGTATCGCTTAGCGACACAGGCGTGGGCATTGCTCCCGAAAATATCGAAAAAATAATGAGCAAACTCGAATATTTTACCACCTACGGAACAAATAAAGAAAAAGGTTCGGGTTTGGGCATTTTGCTTTGCCTCGAATTTATCGCCATTCACAAAGGGCAATTGTGGGTAGAGTCGGAAGTGGGTAAAGGGTCAACGTTTTATTTTTCATTACCGTACTAATTTTAAAATCAGGAAATTCTATGAGAACTCAAGTGGATTTTACAGGGATTTCGGTGGAAATTTTAGATGAAATTTTTGAATCGAACGGAATTACTTTTCCGCAAACTGCAAATGTAATTTTTTTGGGGGCGAAAGAGGTGGCAAAAGAAAACCCGCAGCCCAAAACAAAACGTTACGGATATTTACCCGTTGATGAAATCTATAAAAAGATACTTCAAAAGCAGGAAGTTGTGCTCAACAAATGCTATGTAAAAAACTTTTCATTGACTGATTATCGGAAACAGAAAGGACTTGAGCCTCAAACTCAAGTTGAAATTTTCAATTTTTCGGCGCACGAAAGCCTTTTTCATTCCGATGCTGTTACCGATTTTTCGAATGCCCATTTCGAATGCGAGTCCACGTCATTCAACAGTGCCATATTTATCAACACATCCACTCAATTTGTGAAAACACAATTTGGAGACGGAGACGATGATTTTGAAAAATGCACATTTGTAAACGGGAATGTGAGTTTTGCAAATGCAGTATTTGGCAAAGGAAACGTGTCGTTTAAAGATGCATACTTTGGCAATGGGCGCAAAAATTTCGATAGGGTAGATTTTGGCGAAGGCGAACTGATATTCAACGAAGCCTACTTGAGCGATGGCGACATTGCTTTCACCAACGTTCGTACCAAAACGGGCAATGTGATGTTCAATTCGGCTTATTTTGGTGATTCGAAACTCGATTTTTCGGAAACCGATTTTGGCGATGGCAATATTTCGTTTTTGCGAACCGTTTTTGCATCGGTAAAAATTACATTCAAAAACACGGTGATGGGCAACGGAAAGCTCGATTTTCACTATGCTAAATTCAAAAAAGCGGTGATAGTGTATGAGCGCACCAATTTTGGCGATGGGGTGTTCGATTTTCGCGCTGCGGTGATGGACGAGGGAAATATTCGATTCCGAAAATCGCTTTTTGGAGACGGAGATATTGATTTTGAGGCTATTGAAATAAAAAAAGGAACACTTACTTTTGAAGAATGCACCTTTGGAAAAGGTGATTTCAAATTCGAATCGGCGCACTGCCTTGGAGCAAAAGTAATGTTCGAAAATATTAACTTTGGTGGAAAAGACCTTTGGTTCAAACAAGGTGAGTTTGACGAACTTACCATCAAATCGTGTCAGTTGAACGACTTTGTTGACCTGCGTGTAAATCGCTGCAATGCACTGAGTATCACCGACTGTATAGTGCGCGACATTTTGGATATGCGAGCAGATAAAGCTCCAGTAAAGCTCGGCAAACTCGACCTCTCATCAATGCGTTTGCTTGGCAGAATTTATTTAGATTGGCATGGTTCAAAAGTAAAAGAACGTATTTATACTCAGGATACTACACACATCAATCGCTCAGAACAGTTCCGAATGTTGAAACAAAATTTCAACACCATTGGCAATTATGCCGAAGAAGACGAAGCATACGTGGAATTTAAACGCGCAGAATCGCAAGCCATTCGGCTGTCTATAACCGAAAACGCACACGATGCCCGACTTTCGTTTGTGAAAAAAGTATCGCTTTATTTAGCCCTCAAAAAACTGAAAAATGTTGATGAAAAAATTCGTGGCGAACTTATTCAGATTCTTCGAAAAGAAAATCTTGCTGAGGTAAGTACTTTCAACGACATTGATTTTTTGGTTCGTAGGCACATCAGTTTCGATAAAGAAAAAGTAAAACATCATTTAGATGTTTTGGAGCTGTTGAATGTGGAAGAACAATGCAAACGAAAGCCAATTTTTGCCAAAACCTTGGCTGATATTTACTACATTTTTCGTGTAATTATGGCAAATATTAGTTACTGGGGGCAAAAAATTGTGTTCGACAAAGTTGGACTTTATGCTACCAATCCGGTACGAGTATTGGCAAGTATGTTTGTGGTGTATGTTATTTTTTCGTTGCTCTACACCGTTATGCCTTTGTTTGAAGGACCCGACATTATCACCACCGTGTTTACCGATGATAGCCCCAACAACCTGCCACACATTGGTAGAGCCTTTTATATGAGTGCCATAACCTTCCTCACCATTGGCTATGGCGATTTTGTACCCATCGGCTTTAGTAGGGTTTTAGCTGGCTTGGAGGGGTTTACTGGCGTGTTTCTGATGTCGTATTTTACCGTAGCTTTTGTGCGGAAAATTTTGCGTTAATTTGCTCATAAAGTAGAATGATTTTAAATTAGTTACGTGAAACTAAAATCTGCAAATATTATTATGGTATTTAGGCAGCAAATATTAAATTTGGGTTAATTCTTTCATAGCATATTTAAAATCATTTAAGCAATAATCTTAAAACCAATGAAGTTACCAAAGTCAGTGTATAATTGGATATCGTTTGTAGGAACAGTATTAGCCATTATCTGTTTGATATTCATTACTATGTTGTTTATCTATACCCGAATTTTCCAAACCGGAAGTTCGTATATAGGTCTATTTATCTACATTCTCATTCCAGCATTTATGATATTCGGTTTGATATTGATACCGATAGGAATGGTAATTAAACGTCGCAGCATTCGCAAACACGAAATAGCTGGCACAACCCCCCGACTTCCGTATATAGACCTCAACGACAACCGACATCGCAATGCGTTTGTAATTTTCACTGTGTCAACAGTTATTCTGCTGTTTGCCTCTGGTGTGGGTAGCTACGAAGCCTTTCACTACACCGAGTCTGTAGAATTTTGCGGCACACTTTGCCACGATGTAATGGAACCCGAATATGTTGCCTATCAAAATTCGCCACACGCCAGAGTTCGTTGTGTAGAATGCCACGTAGGAGAAGGTGCCGACTGGTATGTAAAATCGAAATTATCGGGGTTGTATCAGGTGTATTCGGTACTCCGAAACCTGTATCCACGCCCCATTCCTACCCCCTTGCACGACCTGCGCCCTGCACGCGAAACCTGCGAAAAATGCCACTGGCCCGAAAAGTTCTACGCACGTAAATTGAGAGTGCAGAAAAATTTTATAGCCGACTCTGCAAATACCGAATGGGATATTACAATGCAAATGAAAATAGGACCGGCATACAGCGCGTTAGGTTTGCAGGAAGGTATTCACTGGCACATAAACCCTGATGTGAGAATTGAGTACATTACCTCAGATATTGAACACGAAAATATTCCGTGGGTAAAATATACCAATTTGTCAACCGGAGTAAGCCGTATTTTTAAAGATACCGAAAATCCTCCTTCCGACAGCTTACTTAAAGCAAGCGAAGCAAAAGAAATGAGTTGCATTGATTGCCACAACCGCCCATCGCACAATTACTTGTCGCCAGCCGATTTTATTGACAATGAGCTTATTGCAGGTCGTTTGCCCCGCGATATTCCGTACATCAAATTTGCAGCAATGAGTGTACTTTACAAAGAGTTTTCGACAAGAGATTCGGCAAATATGGCAATTGAAAACGAAATTTCGCAATACTACAAAGATGCCGCCGCCGAGTATTTTGCTGCAAATGAAAAGAAAATAAAAGATGCCATAAAAACCATTCAGGCATCGTATTCAAAATACGTTTTTCCATCTATGAAAGTTTCGCACAAATATTATCCCAACCACATTGGGCACCTCGAAACAAACGGTTGCTTCCGTTGCCACAACGATAAACACGAAGCCGAAGATGGTACAAAAATATCGCGCGACTGCGAACTTTGCCACGTAATTATTTCTCAAGGCTCGCCATCTGCACTCGAAAGTGTAGCGATAAACGATACGCTATTTTTCAAACATCCTGTGGATATTGACGATGCGTGGAAAGAAACAAATTGTAGTGAGTGCCATGTGGCTTTGTTCTAAATAACACACATTCTGAATAATATGGAAAAAGCCGCAAAGCAGTTACGCGTTGCGGCTTTTTTATTCGTGCAAAGTATTTTTTGGTATCACCAATATTTTACCATACATTTGTATATTGTTTCCTTTGATAAACTAAACAATATGAAAACTATTTTAATTGTTGATGATTCGCTGAGTATGAGAGATTTACTACGGTTTACCCTCGAAAAATTTGATTACGAAGTATTGGTGGGTATGGACGGTAAAGACGCACAAAAATTTCTCGATGGTAGAGAAATTGATTTGATTATTACAGACTTACACATGCCGATTATGGATGGAATTGAATTTATTAAATATGTTCGTCAAACCGAAACATACCAATATCCTCCCATTCTTTTTCTAACCACCGAAACACAAACAGAAAAGAAAAAGCAAGCAAAAGATGCGGGCGCAACCGGCTGGATTATAAAGCCTTTTTCGCCCCCAAAGCTCATTGGCGCAATCAACAAAGTGTTGGTGGGATAGGTTTAACAAATTCTGGGCAGTTGCTCGCCGCTTATCATATCTATCATTCGGTGACTGCCAATTTTTGTGCGCAAACGAACCGTTTTTTTGTAGTCGTCGGTAATTTTGCCAATCACACACGCCGCTCTGCCTTCGGGGTGAGTGCGCATGATGCTCAATATTGTATCGGCTTCGGTGGCAGGTGCTATTATCAAAATTTTGCCCTCATTGGCAACATACAAGGGGTCGAAACCCAGCATTTCGCAAGCGGCAAACACCTGAGGATTTATCGGTATTTTATCTTCAAAAAGCAAAACACCCGTATTGGAACTTTGAGCAATTTCGTTGAGAGTAGAGGCAAGCCCTCCGCGCGTAGGGTCGCGCATTACGCCAATATTTGTAGTTGTTTCAAATACCTCCTGCATCATTCGGTTTAGCGCAGCAGTGTCGCTTTTTATCTCCGTTTCAAACTCCATTCCAGCCCTTTCCGACATAATGGCGATTCCATGGTCGGCAATTGTACCGTTAATAATTATCACATCGCCCTCGTGGCAATAGCGGGGCGAAATAAGCAAACCTTCTACCACCTCACCAATACCACTGGTGTTGATAAAAATCTGGTCGCCCTTGCCCTTTTCAACCACCTTGGTATCGCCAGTTACTATTTGAACTCCAGCATAGTCGGCTGCTTTTTTTATCGAAAACACAATCTCCGATAAATGATTGAACAACAAGCCCTCCTCCAAAATAAACGCAAGCGAAATAAAACGCGGAATTGCACCACAGCACACCAAATCGTTTACCGTACCATTTACAGCAAGCTCGCCAATATTGCCACCTTTAAAAAAAATGGGTTGTATTACATACGAATCGGTGGTAAACGCCAGTTTGTTCGTGCCAAAATTGAGCAAAGCTCCATCGTGCCCTTCGGCTAAATACGTATTGTTGAATGTTTTGACAAACAAATCGTTTATCAAACGCTGAGTCATTTTACCTCCGCCACCGTGCGCAAGTAGTATTTTTTCGTTTTTTTCGAAAGGAATTGGGCAGTTTAAATCGAATGAAAGATTCTGTTTCATTTTGTGGTTAATTTTTTGGAGTAAAGATACAGAAATTTGAATTAAATACGAAAAAAAAGTACTTTTGCATTCACCGATTTTTAAAATAATCAACCAAAAATATCATGAAAATATATTTTGCAGCCTCCATTAGAGGTGGACGAAACGATGTGGAAATATACCAGCAAATGATTGAATATCTTAAAACTAAGGGCGAAGTGCTCACTGAACATATTGGCTACAATCAAGTATTTGCATTCGAAAAATCGCTTACCGAAAAACAAATTCACGACCGCGATATGCAATGGTTACTTTCGGCAGATATAGTTGTGGCTGAGGTTACTACACCATCGTTGGGAGTGGGCTACGAAATAGGGAGAGCAATAGAAAATAACATTCCGGTTTTGTGCCTGTTTCGCAAAAACAATAGTACTTCGCTTTCGGCAATGATAAGCGGTTCGGACAATGTAACCACCCAATACTACACCAACGTGCACGAAGCCTTTGACATTTTAAACAAGCACTTGAAACACACAAACTAAGCCGTATTTTTCTACAAAGCAAGATTCAATATACATGAAAGAATTTCAACAAAAGCACATTGTTCGATTGATGAGAATGATGTATCTGCTTCAATCGCAACGATATATAACGAAGGAAAAAATTATTGACGAACTCAAAATTAGTGAACGTACCCTTTTTAGGTATTTTACCGAACTGAAACATGCTGGACTCGAAATTAAGTTCAGTAATTCTTCCTATACCGTTGATGAAGGGAATACTGCGCTGCTAATCAATAGAATAAAATTTACCGAAGACGAATCGATTGCATTTGTAATTGCCGATAAGTTGATAGAAAATTACAGCGATGACTCTGTGATTGCCCAATACCGACACGCATTGCTGAAAATAAAAACCGCACTTATTTATGCCGACAAAAAGGATTTTGTTGAATACATTGAAAAAAAAACTACTTCACGAAAACGAATTTCCTACAATCAAAATCGGTTTCCAAATAATTTTTTAATTGATGTTCAAAAGGCAATTGCGAGTAATAAAACACTTAAAATAAATTATTTTACTTACCATAAAAACGAATTAACTCTTCGTGAAATTGCGCCAATTTCGGTAAATATGCACCGACTTTGGCACATACGTGCATTTTGTTTACTTAGAAACAAATACCGCGATTTTAGGTTGGATAGAATTGAAAAACTTGAAATAACCAACAATACCTACGACAAAACGAAGTATAACTTAGATGATTTTTTGAAATCGCGCCAAGAGGGTTTGAACGAAACCAACGTAATAGTGCAATTCGATAAAAGCATTGAACGCTTAGTACACATTGGTAAACAGAACTTTACAATAAAAAAAGAGAGCGAAACCGATATAAATTTCGAAATAACCTTTGGCATTGATAAATTCAAAAAAGATGAATTTCTGCGGTGGCTACTCACCTGGGGTAAAAACTGCACAGTTGTAAAACCCCTTGCGATACGAAAAGAAATAAAAAAGCTGGTAAATGAACTTGTAGAACACTGGAAATAAAAATGTTATTCTAATTCAAATGTATTATAAATTTCTTCTACTGTAATTTGATTATTTACCGATAAAAGTTTCTGAATTTGCAACAAAACATCGGTAGGTAAGTCGGTGATTGTGTGTATCTTATTGATATTATTTTCTGATTTCAATAAATTCAGCGCAATTTTAAACATTGCTTTTTGTTCACCAATTTCTTCCCCTTTTTTGATACCGATTTCTTCCCCTTTTTTGATACCAATTTCTTCCCCTTGTTTTAAGGTTTTATTCATAAACTCATTAAAAAGGGTGGCGGTTTCCACTTCATCTTCGTATTCTTTTATTTCATCGGGTTGTAGATTTCCTGTGCCAAGGCGGTGAATTACCTCATCGAATATGGGGTCGCCCGCAAAATCAGCAAAATCGTTGGATTTGTTGTGTACATTTTTGCTGCGCTCAGCAAAACGAAACCAGCGCGAATATTTCTCAATATTCGGATTCTGTATAATATTGGGCTGGAAAATAAACGTCAAACTATTTTCGGGCAAAAATTGAAGGTCTTTGGTTTTATTATTCAATATACCAAGAAGTTCGGCACGAGTTTTTATTAGTTTTTCTACATTTTCGCGACTCCAAATATCATTGTTTTTTACAAAATCAATCACCTTCTCCGGAGCTAAACGAAATGTGGCATAATCCATATTGTAACCCAGAGTTTCGTCAACAAGCCATATTAGCGTTATTGCCGGTTTTAGTTGCGAATAATCTTTTACTCGTATAGGTTCACCGGTTTTTTCGTTCATCCCGATGATTTTTCGAGGCAAATTTTCGAGTTGTAAACCACTGTTTACGGCATGATACAAATAAAAACGCCTCACAATATCGGTTTTGTGCCACTGTTGCATTTCGATAATTACTTGCTTATTGTTGATGGTGCAACGGTAATCGAATTTTACTAAATCAGCCTCATCAGTTAGATACACATCTAACTTATCTATTCGCTCAATGTCAGTTATTTCGATATTCAAAAAATCTTCCAGAAAGGCTTGTGCAATGCGGTTGGAGGCAAAAACCTTTTTGAAAAAACGGTCGCTATTGAGCGACACCAGATAATAATCGTATTTTCGTTGCACCATAAGGTTCATTGGTTTGAAATGTTGTAATTAACTAAATTGATAACGTAATTTCCATGTTTAGATTACATCAAAAATGCTTAAAAATCCTCTTCCAACTGCTCAAGTGTTATCAGTTTTAAGGGGTACGCCCCTTTCAAAGGGGCGTTCCCATTTAGTTTCAGAAATTCAATCATTTCTGTTATTTCGGCGTAGTTTTTTACCACAATGTATTTTATATCATCGGCATCAAACTGCATGGCATATTTTTCTATTTTTCGGTTTGCTTTTGCATATTGTTTTTCGGTTGCTTTTGTAGGAAAAATTTTGTCGTATTCCTCTGTATTGGTGTGAATTGGCGGCACATACAACCATTCTTTTTCGGCTGTAAAATCGTATTTTTTATACTGTTTCCCCTTTACAGTTCCGGCGCTATCGTTTTTCATAAAATAGCCAGAATAAGTGTATGCCTTTTGCGAATCGTCAAGGTGCATCAAATCGAAACCACATATTGACCAGCCCAATGTTTTGGCTAATAAGCTGTTGTGCGAAATATAGGCTACCGGATTGGCACTGTGGCGCACCGCCCATTTTTTCGACATACCAATGGCATAACTACCATACATGGGTGTATGTTGCTTTATTTCTGATAGATAAATATTGCAAAAACTCACCATCGGTACATCGGCAACTTTATAATACTGCCAATCGTACTTATTTATTTTTTTTCGAAATTCGACATACGAATCAACAAAATGCGGTTTGAAACCCGTTTGAAGTATGCTTTTCAGGTTTTCGATAGAGGGAGTAAAATGGAAAAGCAAGTTTGAATTTTTAGTCATAATCAATAGTCATTGTAAATTTGTTTCAACGTAAAAATATTTGCCATCAAACGGTGGGCTTTGCTGCCGAATTTGTTGTGCAAAAACACAAACATTTCCTTTGCCATTCGCTTGTCGGCAAGTAAAATATACTTTATATCCTCTGGTTCAAAAGTCAGTTTTATTTCTCTCACTTTTCGTTTCATTTCGGTTTCGGTGTCTGGCATGGCGGGCAATATCAAATCGTGGTTAATTCCGGCATTCAGCAGTTGAGCATCGGTGGGTACGTAGCGCCATTCTTTCTCGTTGTAGGGGAGGTTTTCGGTTTCTATTCCGCTGTGCCTTATTACACCTTTGTAGTTTTTGGTGTGGCAGAGAATATACCAAAATTTACGATACATTTCGTTACGGTTTGCCTCGCTAAAATCAGTGCTAAACTGCTCAAAATTATGGAAATAGAAATCAATTATATGCTCTGTGAGTAGCGAATCTTTTTGGGTGTAGAGTACAGGATTCAATCCCAGCCTTATGCCCCATTCTTTGCTTAAACCTATGCCACACACCGCTTTGTATTTTTCTACGTGTGGGCGAATCTCGCTCAAAGGAATATCGCAAAAACTCACCATAGGAACATAAACTTTCCAAAAGTTCGAAACTTTTGGAAAGTTACTATTTAATGAAAATGTTTCACGACAATAATTTACCCGAAACCCTTCATTGAGTATCCCCTTCAGATTTTCGATACTATCGGTAAAATGAAATAAAGTGTTGGAACTGACTGCCATTTATTAGTGAATAATGAATAGTGAATAATTTGATGTAGCACAAAGTATTAACTAAAGTTTCGTAGATAAATCTAAGTGTTGATTTCCAGACATTGTGGAGGCGAGGACTGTGATTTTATCGGGTACACCCAGATAAAAGAGAAGGGTGGTAGCCATCTGAATCCACTATTTGAAAATAGTGGCAATTTATTGGGTGATACCAAAATAGTATTTTCTGAATATTTTTGAAATATTGTTGTATTTAACACATATTCAATTATTTACGTTTAATTCTTATCATAATTTTCAATCATTTATCATTTGTATAAATCTGAATATTAAATAATTACAAAGTCCGAAACTTTAGGTATTAACTTTGTGAAACTTTGTGCATTATCATTGTGTTCTTTTGTGCTACAATATACTC
>JFJP01034764.1_pt1 | contig 17272 bp, 16 predicted proteins | sample 431651 | NCBI WGS metagenome assembly JFJP01 (sample SAMN02602958, study PRJNA72255) | Microbial mat metagenome, whole genome shotgun sequencing project. | biome: fresh water; feature: sink hole; material: water; isolation source: purple microbial (photo- and chemosynthetic) mats found in... | reverse complement strand
TGCAATCGACGCCGCCACCTGTTAGTGATAGTAGGCTGCCGCTGCCTCGTCTACACCCCCCTGTCCATGTGTCAGCATGCCCCGGGGCTTGTTGATTACTGCAAGATCAGGGGTCTCCAGCACTATCATTCTGGCGAAACTCCGGGCCTCGTCGTTTTTATTTTTTTGTAAAGGTTCCATGTTCCGGGCCGTTTCAGGCATCAAAAGGTCTTCGGCAGGCAGCCTGATTTCCACAGAATCACCTGCCTTGGTACGGTATGAGCCTTCTACCTTCTTGCCGGAGACGCGGACATTGCCATCCCTGAATATCCTGTAGATGCCCGAGAGTGGCACTTCATGCAGTAATACCCTGAGAATACGATCCAGCCGTCTGTCCGCATCGTTTGGGCCGAGCATGAACTTTTTAGTTGTGTAAGGCATTGTACGCATCCTGCGGCAAGATTCAGTGGAGTTTGAAAGAAAGCCGAATACGGCTTGACAAGAAACCTCATTATAACAGAAATTCCTTCAATGGATACTGCTGGTGCGCTCGGGTTTACAGCACTGTTGAGGAACAACGTGTTCCTGGCAGCTTCGCTGAGCCTTTTCATGGCGCAATTCGCCAAAGCATTGATAGTCCTGCTGACCAGGCGTAAAGCAGGTATCAAGGAAGTCTTCTCTACCTTGCTATGGAAAACCGGAGGTATGCCCTCCAGCCATGCCTCCCTGGTCATATCAATTTCTACATCGGTTGCCTTTTCAAGCGGTGTGGCGTCCGATGTGTTTGCCTTGTCTTTTTTTTTCGCACTGGTCGTCATCCGCGATGCCATGGGCGTGCGGCGAGCCGCCGGCATGCAGGCAAAGGCCCTGAACTCGTTGGGATCGAGGCTGTCAAAACGCATGCATATTCCCTTCAAGCCAGTCAAGGAAATCCACGGCCACACGTTTCCGCAAGTCGTAGTCGGAAGCCTCATGGGGTTCTTCATCGCTCTGGCGGTGAATACATTATAGCAGCGTGACCGACAAGCGACGTCTCTCCTCCATCATCCTTTCGGCTGTCGTCATCATTGCGATCGCGGTTGCTGGAACCCTGTATCTGGCTGACCGTGGTGTAGTCTCCGGTGCCAGGATGATTGCGTTTCCCGGTGAAGTACCGGAGTCAACCGTATTGGCCGCGCTGGTACGTGCTGATATCGACGATGCCGCCGGCATATCCACCGTGCTGGTTCCACTGAGCGATTTTTCCCGCATCATTACAGTGCCCCTCCAGAATGCAGACAAACGTGCCCTGCAGGGCGACCCACGCCGTACCCCGTTCCTGGATGAACTCACGCTCAGGTTTTCGGTCAGGGGGCCAGACAACACAGACTGGAACGTACTCTACTTGCCCGGATCATCGCGCACCCGGGACGAAGCTGTAGCCCGGGAACTCGCGGGTCTTGGCCGGAATTGGGCCTGGGATGCTGCTGAACCCGAAGGTTCTTCCCGCTGGCTCGTTCTGCCTTCCCTCGCTTGGGCAGTCTGGCTCATAACAGGAAATCCAAGGCGCGACAGATTGCGAAGGGCACTTTGGGTTGTTTCCTGCCTGCCCCTTCTGCTGGCCCCGGATCCAGGCGCTCCAGTGTTGTTTATCGTATGTTCCGCAGCACTGGTGGTTGCCAGCCGGCATGTGCTTTCCGGAGCAGCCGCCCGACTGGCGTTAATCCTCTGGCCTCACACGACCGTCTGTGTTGCCTTGCTTGCCTTAAAGCCGGGCTTCATACCATTTTTTGGTGCTTCAATCGTACTTGCCGTGGCTACGACGTACCTTCGGCCAAGGCTGGAACGCCTGGCTATCCGCAGGTGGCTGCATGCCCGCCCTGAATTCCGGAACCTGACGTTGAGCGGTGTCCACGAGTATGCCAGCAGGATAAACCGGGGTCTGCTCGTGCCGGTTGCCGTAACAGTCATCATGACCATGGTGCTGCCTTCCCGGACAGGTTCACAAATCGAGGGTGCACCTCGCTTCATGATAGAACATGCTACAGGGCAGGGGCACCTTTCTGCCGACAGTTTGTTTGAGGAGCATCTTGCCTTTCAGCAGGCTATCACCTATGGTCGCCTTGGTGACTTCTCGCTTGAAGATACCACGTATGCTCCGGTGTACAGGTACAGGGAGGAGGGAGGTCGCATGCAGCGCTTCGAGGACTCGGTCGATACTCCGAGTGACTGGCCCGCGGTTACCTTCAAGGCGGCCATCATGGTACTATCGAATGAAGGACCCGCATCAATACTGATAAAACAAGGAAAATAAAGTACAGTTGGATCGATCACTCTTGCATCATAGGTAGTGTTTTTCGATATAATGTCGCACGATTGTCATAGCGCAATGCGCTCCGGTTTGCTTCAGCGAACCGCTGATGTTGAATGAACTGGTCGGAACGACCGGATGGATCGGGTAGGATGCATGATAAGAGCTCGCGGATTCAAGCGTGGAGGCGTACCTGTACCCCATCGCGTACCATTTAAAAGTGGACCGATAGAGAATGCCTTTTTACCCAAAAATGCTGTCGTCATGCTCAAGGATACCCGGGATGCGGTCGAGCCCTTGCCCGTCGTATACGTGGGGCAGGAAGTGCGTGAAAGCCAGCTCATTGCAAAATCGGCGGGACGTGGCTCTTCCAACGTACACTCACCCATACCTGGAATAGTCAGACGGATTGAATCGACTAGAACGCCGGGAGGCTTTGAATCGCGGGCTATCCTCATCTCGCTCGAGGGTTCTTTCAGTGTGCTCGGCAAGCGCCCTGAGCGGTACCTCTGGAAATCCCTTAACAAGGCAGACATAGCACATATCGTACAGGAAAAAGGCATAGTACGTATCTCTACGGGAGAGCCGCTGGCAGAGATACTTGCGGAGCGGGTTGCCAGGCCGGGCTTCATTCTGGTGATCAGCGCTCTTGAAATGGATCCTTACCGCAGGACAGAAGAGGAATTGCTTGCAATAAGGCCTGAAGACATTATCGATGGGTGTGCCATCGCTGCCCGTATGACCTTGCCATCGAGGATACTGCTGGCAGTCGACGAGCAGATTTCAGCCGCGACTGTCGATCGGCTTCAGACCGTGATTGCAGCATCGGAGCTCGAGATTGCCATACAGCCCTTCAAGCGCAGGTTCCCACAGGACCTCATCAGGCAGATGGCCGAAGCGCTGGATATCGCTGATCCGGGAACCTTGTTCCTCCTCGAGCCTGGCACCCTGATCGCACTGCATGAAGCAGTCGTTGCAAACAAACCCCATATCGAGCAGTACGTCTATGTTGGTGGTGGTGCAATCAAGCATCCAGCTATCCTCAAGGCCCGCATAGGTGCTCCTATCGGCGATCTCATAGAGGAATGTGGCGGGTTTTCTGGCCATCCAGATACCATCGTCATAGGTGGACCCTTGCGGGGGCGGGCTGCCGCAGACCTTGATGTATCCGTCACCAGAACGACGCGCGCCGTTCTGGCCCTTACTGCCGAAGAAACAAAATCGGCTCCCGAACGTGGGTGTGTCCGGTGTGGTGATTGTCTTGCCGTCTGCCCGGAGGGCCTCGATCCGCATGCCATCTTCAAGTTGCTGCGGGCTGGCAGGAGGGCCGAAGCAGTCGTCGCCGGGCTGGACCGATGTTCTTTATGCGGTTCCTGTGCGTATGTTTGCAGATCAAGGATTCCTTTGGTCCAGAAATTCGATGTGGCCAAAAGGAATGAGGAACTCCTATGAAATCAACGGTGACAAACCTGAATTCCGGGCCTCCCTACATCCATGACTGGAGGACCAGTGCCAGGGCTGCCTGGATTTGTTCACTCACACTCCTGCCTATAGTCGTCTGGTCTTCATTCATTTACGGCCATACGGCCGTAGCAGTCTGGGGTGTAGCGCTGGCATCATCTTTGATAGCAGAGGCCATAGCTTCGGGACTCCTGCGACGCTGGACACTTGGTGACGGTAGTGCCGTATTGACTGGTCTGCTCGTAGCCGCAACCATGCCCCCGGGCATTCCCCTGTACATCCCTGCTGTTTCAGTAGCCTTTGCCATCCTGATCGTCAAAACGGCTTTTGGAGGGCTTGGTGCCAACTGGATGAATCCCGCTCTCGGCGGTGTAGCCTTTGCATATGCCAACTGGCCTGTTGCCATGCGCGAGTACGTACTTCCACGCCTCGTGTCGGGCGTTGATGGTGTGAGCGCTTCGACCCCCCTGTTGTTTGCAAAGGGATTGACCGGAGGCCTGGATATTCGTGTGATGGATGCCCTGAGGGGATCTGCCTATCCGCTGTCAGACATAGATTCCATGCTGACCGGTTTGATGAACGACCAGTTTTTTTCGAGGCTGGGAGCCAGGCTGCCGGATGGCTATTTTGACCTTGTCATTGGCCTGAAGCCCGGTACGCTCGGCGAAAGTGCGTTGTTGGCGGTACTCGCTGGATCAGTAGTACTTATAGGGTTGCGTCTCATCAAGCCCTTGATTCCGATGTCAATGCTTTTTGTCTTTGCCGTGTTGGTACGCGTTTTTGGAACAGGGCTTCCTGGAGAGGCCTTCCTGACCGGCGACGTGCTGTTCGCGTTGTCTGGCGGGGGCATCATGTTTGCCGCTTTCTACATGGCTTCCGATCCCGTAAGTTCTCCTCTCGGGCGGCTGAACAGCATAGTCTACGGAGCAGCAATAGGAGCACTGAGCTTTATTTTCAGACGCTGGGGTTCCTATTCGGAGGGCGTCACCTACGCGGTCCTTGTCATGAATGTCATGGTTCCCTTTATTGAAAAAAGCACCTTGATGGTGACCAGGGCACGAGGAAAGGTACGCGTGGCATGAATAAAACAAAATTCGATCCAACTATATTGATAGTTATCGGCAGTGCCGTCGTTATGATAGCCCTGGCTGGTTTTACATCCGCCTATGCGGCTCGGAAGTCTTCACACTACTTGAGTCAAATCGTTGATGGGGCGATGCAGGCACCAGTGCGGAAATCGGCCTGGACAACACTCAGGGATGGCCGTATTCTGGGCCGCGCGGTACCCGGAAAGGGGCTTGCTGCCTATGTCGTGGTAGCCAGACGGACAGGCAAGGAATATCGTGCAATCGCAAGCGTCGATGCTGATGGTTCAGTAAAAAAAGTATATCCGCTTGTCAGCGATAGCGACTCAGCCTTTATGCGACGCCTTGGGGTCTTGTTTGACCGGATCAGCCAGGGGCGGGCTGGCACTGATCTATCACCGCTGGACTCCGCGATTGAACCGCTTATCGTCGATATGCTCGAGACTATAACCAGCCTTGAACGGGCAAGGATGGAGGTACTCGATGGAGATCGTTGAAAATAGTGCCCGGAATCGATCCTGGGCCGCCCTGGCTGGGCTTGCTCCACTGCTGGTTTTTTCAAACGGGCTGTCAATCGGACTGGTGCTGGGAGTAACCTTCCTCGTTGCACATAGTGCTGCGGCTGCCGTAGCATTGCTCCTGCCGGTTCGCTTGGGGCGTTCGTATACATTCTTCTTTTCCGTGCTGGCCGCGGCGGTGACCGTTTCGATGGCTGCATCAGTTGTACGACTGCTCGATCCGTTCCTTTTCGAGACTGCATACCGGTCCATGTTTCTGGTGACTCTGACCATACCCGTGCTTGGAGCCTCCGTAATGCCCGTGAGCATGGAAGAGCGGGAACATGCCATAGAGGATCTTGTCCGGGGGCTGGGCTTTGCCCTGGCCATCATGAGTCTCGGAGCCGTCCGTGAATTCCTTTCTTCAGGGATCATATCCGTCAATTCCAGAGCGCCATCATCATCCCTGCTTCCCTTTGCGGCTCAACCAGCGGGTGCTTTCATTATCATAGGCCTGGTTGCCGCTGGTTTCAGGGCTATCATGCGTGCCGCAAAAAGGTCTGAACCATGAGCATTTTTGGCTTGGCTTTCTATTGTGCACTGGCGGGAAACATGCTCGTCCAGTGGGGCCTCCTGCCCCCACGAAAAGACCCGGAGAAAGCTACTCCGGCCTTTATTGTTTTATTCCTTGTTGCTTCCGCGATGGCCGCGACAGTCGATGGACTCATGTTCCGCTTTGTATTGACTCCCCTTGGGCTTGAATCGCTTGCTCCCGTGGTCTTTGTAATTTTCCTTTTCAGCGCCTACTTTGCGTTCCGGGCTTTTCTCTCCGTCACGGGAAAGACCGATAGATTCCGCTTTGATGATCGTTCATTCCAGCTGACTCTCGTGCTCTATGCCGTGGCAATGATGGCCGGAGGGCGTTTTTCGTCTATCTGGCTCTTGATGGGAGGTGGGGCTTCTGCTGCCTTGGGCTACCTCGCGGCTACCCGTTTTCTTGACGATATAATGGACAGGCTGGATCTTGAACCCGTTCCCGCACCGTTCAGAGGCGCACCGATACGTTTCATAAGTGCCGGGTTGATGGCCCTGGCGTTTGCGGGTGTAGATGCCGGGTTCTTTTCCAGATTCCCTGGATAGCTTGCCATGTTGTGCCATTGAAAATGATCTTCCAGACTTCCGTGCTGCTTGAAACTGAGATATAATCACCGCCCATGATCATGAAGGGTCTTTCATAATGCTTAAAACGCACTATATAGTTGGTACCTACAACCACCTCCCGGAAGGACTCGATGAAACCGAGTTCGAAAAGATTTATCAATCATGTTACCGGCCTTTTCTTTCTACCTTGAATCGTTTTCCTGAAATTCAAGCAGCTTTGTACTACTCCGGCAGCCTGCTCAGGCGTTTCGAGGCGCGGCATCCTGAATACATCATGTTGCTCGAGGAAATGTCGGCCCGCCGACAGATAGAATTGCTCGGGGGCGGCTTTTATGCCCCCATCCTGCCCCTCATTTCCAGCTCAGACCGTCTGGGCCAGATAGAGCTGATGACGACCTATTTAAGGAAGAATTTCGGCAAGCGGCCCCGTGGTTGCTGGTTGTCGGAGTTTGCCTGGGAGCCATGGCTGGCATCTACCCTGCAGGCGTCCGGCATGGACTATACGTTTCTTTCTGACCGGCAGTTCAGGGATGCACTGGGCCGCGACGATGTGAAACTCGCTCCGGCCATAACCGAAGACCAGGGTCGGTGCCTGACGGTACTTCCCGTAATGGATTGCACCACGGATACCGGGACTTCTCTTGGGTTCATAGAAGCCGCCGAAGCGGCTGGTCCCCGGCCGCTTACAGTCCTGATGGTTGCCGGAGAGAGAATACGTGGTCTCTGGGAAAATTCAGGCCTCGAGTCACCCGATCTGTACATGGAGAGGACCTTTGCCTGGTTCCGCAAGAATTCCCTTGAATCAGAGACAACCACTCCATCCAGGTATCTTAAAATCAAGAAAGTTACAACCAAACTGTATTTTCCCGGTTCTGCTACCGAACGTTTCCTGAAGGCAAGTTCCCCCGAAGGCACCAATCATTCGTGCGGAAGCCTCCGGAGGTCCATCATACGGTACGCCAGTTCTGCAGCGCTGTATTCCCGCATGTACTATGTGCATCTTCTCATAGGCCAGCTGAGGGGTGATAAATCCCGGAAGAAGTCTGCCAGCGAGGACCTGTGGAAGGGGCAGTGTGGAAACGCCTACTGGCAGGCACCAGAAGGCGGTATTGAAGATCCGGCAATACGGGAAGCGGCATACCGATCCCTCATCGATGCCGAGTTGACTACCAGGCAAAAGGGCCTTTTCGTTCCAGGGATCGTCAAGGCCGATGTCGATTTTGACGGAAGCAAGGAGTTTATCTACCAGGGACTTGATCTGAATGCATATGTGCATCCGAAAGGTGCGGTACTCGTCGAACTGGATTTATTCAAGGCCCGTCGCAACGTGTGCGATCTTTTTGTAGCGGCTCCTGAAGGTGACAGATCACGTAAATCGTGCTTCGTTGACCGTATCTATGCCGAAGAACCGGAACCAGACAGGGTGCTGTCACCCTGGGTAGGTGATGTAGGCCCGTTCTCGACGCATGTGTATGACGAAATGTTGTCAAGCGCCGAAGCTGCGTCACTTTTGTTCTCGAAGGATGGCGTCATAGGCCTTGGCGGAGCCAAGCGTTCCATCGCCATTTCCAAACGGTACTCCTTCAACAAGAAAACGGTGCGGGTAGTATACAGCGTCCAGAATCGTTCAGACACTGGCGCGGCATTCTGGCTGGGCATTGAACTCAATACCTCGCTTGGAACCGATACGCTTGAATCACTTGAAACAAGCGGCACAGACACAGCTCCGATCGCGCCGGAAGTATTGTCAGCGGATCACGGGACGTTTTTGGGCACGAGTTCCAGGTTCATCATCAAGACTGCGGGTACTTTCAAGTCCGTGTCCATAACCAGTACTGTTCCTGCTTCCATCTCGGCGTCCATGGTCGGCCGGATAGTGCGTCAGGGTCTTGCCACCCTGCTGGTCTGGCCTGTTACGCTGGAGGCCGACGAAACCTGGAAAACGGATCTCCTGCTCTCGATCCATGAATGATGGCCCCCCGCAGGGGCCCCTGCAGGGGTTTCGTTGCATAGCAAACGGCTTTAGGCTACTATGATGCACATGCCAGTACTGTTGTCTGCCCGCCTCGCGGGATTACGGATTCACCTCGTCGGGGCAAAAGGGACCGGTGTCTGCGCCCTGGCAGAATTGCTCGTAGGGGCCGGTGCTGTCGTCTCCGGATCAGACGTCGATGATACCTTCTATACTGACCAGGTGCTCGCCGCCATCGGCGTTCCCGTGCATCCCTTTGCTGCCGCGAATATCGATGCCAGCATCGGACTCGTCATCCATTCAGCTGCCTACAAGCCTGAGGACCACGTGGAACTAGTCCGCGCCCGTGTGCTTGGAATTCCCGTGATGACCTACCCCGAGGCGCTGGGAAGCCTTTCTGCGGCGCGGGACTCCAGCGGCATCTGTGGCGTGCATGGCAAGACCACCACGACCGCGCTGGCAGGCGTTGCCGCCCGGGCACTCGGCTTGCCCGCATCCGTGCTGGTGGGCAGTGCCGTTGGTGCCTTTGGTGGCCGTTCAACGCTGACGCTTGGAGACCAGCTCCTGATAGCGGAGACCTGCGAATACCGGCGGCATTTTCTGGCTTTCAAGCCGCGCCGCCTTGTGTTGACCAGCGTGGAGCCCGACCACCAGGACTACTATCCGGACTATGAAGCCATTGCTTCGGCTTTTGTGGAATACCTGTGTACCCTGCCGCACGAGGGTGCAGTGGTGTATTGCGCCGATGACCAGGGAGCTGTCGATGTCTGGAACCGCTCTCGCCTGGCACGTCCTGATCTCAGGGGCATACCCTACGGATTTTCGGCCGGTGGTACGTTTGGCATATCTGCCTACGAAGTGCAGGGCGAGCGTGGCCTGTTCCGGCTCCGTGGCCTGAACGTGGAGTGGCGAATCCGCGTGCCCGGCCGGCACCTCGCGCTTGACGCCGCGGCCGCCATAGCGCTCTGTACCACCATCGTGGCGGACAGGGAGGGTGGACGTACACTGAATCCCGGCGAACTAGCCGGGCTGGCAACCGCGATAGAAGGCTTTTCAGGTTCTCGCCGGCGTTCCGAAGTGCTTGGCGAGGCCCGTGGCGTGCTCTTCATGGACGATTACGGTCACCATCCCACGGCAATCAAGGTGACCCTGGCAGGGCTCAGGGAATTCTACCCCAGGCGGCGACTTGTCGTCGATTTCATGTCGCATACCTGCTCAAGGACGCGGGCGCTGCTTGAGGAATTCGCTGGCGCATTCGGCGACTCAGACCTTACCGTGCTGCATAAAATTTATCCATCGGCCAGGGAGGCTCCGGATCCCGGCATGACGGGGCAGGTTCTCTATGAACGAGTCCGCGCAACGGTTCTGCCAGCGGCGGCGGATGGAATCCACTATTACGAAGAACCGCTGGATGCCATGGCCTTTCTGCGTGCTGAACTCCGGCCCGGCGACCTCTTCGTTACCATGGGCGCCGGAGACAACTGGAAGCTGGGCAAGGCCCTGTATGATGAATTTTCCGGAGGAACACCATGAAAAGCATGACCGGTTACGGGGCTGTCCGCCTCGATGTGCCGACCATAAAAGCCTCGATAGTCCTCAAGGCCTGGAACAACCGTTTTCTGGAACTTTCCACCCAGATGCCCGGCTACCTTGGCCCCATAGAACGCCGCATACGCGACCTTGTAGAGGCCCGCATAGCCAGAGGCAAGGTGGAGCTGTCGATCAGGGTGCTCGGCGGCGACATGCCCACCGAGGTGGTCATCGATGCCTCCAGCGCCAAAGCCGTGGCCGATGCCATACGCCGCCTCGCTGCGGCTGCCGGCATCGACGAGCCAGTGCACCTTTCACACCTGCTGGGCGTAGACGGCATGCTGAGCTACGAGCGCAATGTCGACGCCGACGCACTCTGGCACATCCTCTCGCCAGCACTGTCCACCTGCCTGGATGCGTTTGATGCCGAGCGGGAGCGGGAAGGCGCTGCCACCCGTGCGGACCTGGACGAAAAGCTGTGCTCGCTCGAGACCGCGCTGGACATCATAGAGACCGCGACGCCCGATATAGAGGCTGCCATCAAGACGAACCTGAGGGCCCGGTTCGTCGAGGTGATGGGTGATCTCGTGGATGAGGCCCGCATACTAGGCGAACTGGCATCCTATCTGGCCAAGCATACCATCAATGAAGAGATAGTCCGGCTCCGCTCCCACATATCCGCGTTCAGGAAGGCCTGTGGCGAGCCGGTCTGTGGCAAGAAACTGGATTTCATCTGCCAGGAAATGAACCGCGAGGCCAACACCATCGGATCAAAGAGCGCTGATCCCAGGATCTCGGATGCAGTCATAAGGATGAAAGAAGCCGTGGAGAACATCCGCGAGCAGGCAAGGAATGTGGAATGAGCACAGAAACCGCAGCAACGTACAAGTCGTCGATCATAGCCATATCGGGCAAGAGCGGGTGCGGCAATTCCACTGTATCCAGGCTGGTCGCGGAACGGCTTGGACGCAGGCTCGTCAACTATACCTTTCATACCATGGCGGACGAGATGGGCATTCCGTTCGTCAAATTGCTGGAAATGGCCAGCGCCGATCCCTCATATGACCGCACGCTGGACGAACGGCAGGTAGCCATGGCGCATGAAGAAGACTGTGTCATAGGATCCCGCCTTGCGATCTGGCTCGTGCGGGACGCCGATATCAGGGTGTACCTGCACGCATCCAGCGAAGTGCGCTCCGAGCGCATAAAGAAGCGTGAAGGCGGGGAGAGTTCTGCGGTGCTGGCCTTTACCAAGCGCAGGGATGAAATAGACAGGGAACGGTACCTTTCAATCTACGGCATAGACAACGACAGGTACGATTTTGCCGACCTCGTGATCAATACGGAACGCATGACACCCGAGTGCATTGCCGATGTCGTCATTGCGGCTATCGGCGGGCGTAGCCTGGATGGGCGATAGCCGAAAGCGGGTCGTGCTCGTAACCGGTGCCTCCAGTGGCATCGGCAATGCGGTCGCTACCCAGTTGGCAAAAAAAGGCTTTGCCGTCTATGGCACCAGCCGCAATCCGGAAAACCGGCACCGCAGGGTCGACGAGTTCTTCGAGTTGATCAGGATGGATGTTGCCGACGACGATTCGGTTTCAACCGCTGTAGCGTACATCCTGGCCAGGGAAGGACGGATCGATGCCCTGCTCTGTTGCGCAGGCATGGGTATTGCGGGTGCCGTAGAAGAGACTCCCATCGAAGAAGCCGCCAGGCAGCTCGACGTCAACTTCTTGGGTACAGCACGGACCATACATGCCGCGTTGCCATCCATGAGGACACACGGCGGCACCATACTCATAATCGGTTCCATGGCTGGACTCGTAGGCGTCCCGTTCCAGGCGTATTACTCGGCAAGCAAGTTTGCGCTCGAGGGCTTCGTAGATTCGCTCCGGATGGAACTGGCCGATCCAGGCATCAGGATACGACGCCGGACCGGAAAAAAAGGCGAGCGCAGGCTTGAAGGCAGGCCTCCCGTGCAGGTATCGCTGATCCAGCCTGGTGATTTCAAGACCGGATTTACCGCCGCACGGGCGGTTTACGGTCTTGCCGAAGGCAGCCATTATGCTGAAACCGGCCGGCGTGCGCTCTCGGTCATGGAAGAGAGCGAAAAAACCGGCTCCGATCCGATACTTGTCGCCAGGCTTGTATTGAAGTTGCTGGACCGGAAAAAGATCAGATCACGGTACACGGCAGGCCCTCTGGCACAACGATTCGTGGTTGCACTGCGACTGGCATTGCCGCGGGGCATACAGGAACGCTTGCTTATGATGTACTACAGAGTATTCAACAGGAACGGAGTATAGACCCATGGGATCAACAATCAGGACTCTACCTTTCGGCGTCATGTCTGATGGCTCGGAACCGCGGCTTTTCATTCTTGACAACGGTTCGATGCGCGTCGGACTCTCGGAATATGGAGCAATCATCACTTCGGCCATCGTACCGGTGGGCAAGGGCAACGGGCTGGATATGCTGCTCGGTTCATCCACGCTGGCAGGATATGCCGCCCGTCACCCCTACCTGGGCTCGACGGTAGGCCGGTATGCCAACCGAATCGGCGGTGCACGATTCAACCTGGGCGGCAAGGAGTATCCCCTGGCAGCCAATAATGGGGCCAATTCCCTGCACGGAGGACTCAAGGGCTTTGACCGGCAGTGCTGGAAAGCCGAGGCTGGCTCGGAAGGCGGGGATGCTGTCGTACGGATGGAACTGGTCAGCCCCGATGGTGACCAGGGCTTTCCCGGCCGGCTTGATGTAGTCGCCGTCTTTACGCTGCGGGCCGACAACACGCTGGCGCTGCGCTACGAAGCGGTTGCAGACGCAGCAACGCCGGTGAACCTCACCAACCATGCCTACTTCAACCTTCGGGGCGAAGGCAATGGCACCATTCTCGAGCACGAACTGGAACTGTATTCGTCGCGCTATGTGCAGGTAGCTGAAAACCTCATCCCCGTGCCCGGGGCTCCAGCTGCCGTGGACGGTTCGCCGTTTGATTTCAGGAAGCGCAAGGCTGTCGGCCGGGATATTGTGGCTGCCGGAGGCTACGATCACTGCTATGTTATCGATGGCTGGGATGGCAAGACCCTCAGGAGGGCCGCATACGTCGTGGAACCGCAGAGCGGCCGTACGCTCGAGGCCTATACTGACATGCCTGGCATGCAGTTCTATTCAGGCAATTTCATCACCGATGTGCGTGGCAAGCGCGGCAGCATCTACGACAAGCACTCCGGCTTCTGCCTCGAGGCCGAATACTTCCCCGACAGTCCCAACCGCCCCGATTTTCCGTCCTGCGTGCTCAGGCCTGGTGCTGTCTACAGACACGCCATAGAGTACCGCTTCGGATTCTGACCGGCACCTGCCCGTTGTCAGCCAATGGCGCACAGCCACAGGCTGACAATTGGCGGTTTTACTTTCTCCGCAATTCTTCCAGAATGTAGTCTATCCAGACAGAGGCTTCAAGGTAGTATGTCTCCTGGGCCTGGAGCAGGTCGAAGAATGCCTCGCGGTAGGCCCCCGTCATAGCCTGGGCCTGGCCCCGGTAGAAGCGGGCCAGAGCGGCATTCTTCTCCGAGCGGGGCAGCGAGAGGTACAGCGTGAATTGCCGGGTTGCCTCCGCATAGGCTCCCTTGGCAAAGTATCCCGACACTATGCTTCTAAGCGCGTACGCCTCTCCACCGCCGCCCGACTTCAGATCGTCAGGGAAAATCGTCAGGGGTGGTCTGCCTGACCGGGTTTTGGATCCGAGGGCTGTCATGAGGTTTGCAATGGCCTTTTCAGTCTCCGCAGACAGCGTCCGTAGCCGCGGAGTCGGATCATCGATGCCTACAGGCCTGGCATCCTCGAACCCGCGTGTCAGTACCAGGTAGGGCAGGGGCATGCTCCTGGATGCGATACCAGACGATGGAAGACCCACGCGGAAGGTTCCTGCCTGGATTGAAACAGGTGTGATCGTGGTATTGACGCCCGCTTCCAGAGTTACCTTGCCGCTTACCAGATCACGTTCAGGCACGATGGCGTAGAAATAGTCTACTCCCGGAACGGGATAATCACGGTACGGGCCGGCGCTCTGCTCCACGATGGCCGCAAGGGCCGCATCGAGCAGCGAGGTCGCAGTTTTCATGGGTGACGTGCTCCGGTACACTACGAGCCTGCCTATGTCGCCAGAGACGTCGATTGAAACGACGATTGAGTCACCGTCGGTCCTGGAGAGTATGCCCGAGAGCCTGGCTTTCCTGTCGACCGGTATCGGAGTAGCAGCCACAACCGATGAGGCATCCGCAGGCGAGAGGGTTAGGGGTTCCATGGGTACGTTCCTCAGCGGAATGAACAACCTGTATTCAGCAGGCCCGCCATCCGCTGATGCGGGAGGCACACGTCCGAGGACGAAATAGTAGTACGGCTTTTCGTCTTTTGGAGCGTAGATAAAACCCTTGGTTCCAGTCTCGGCATAGCCAAGCAGTTCCGCGGCATCGAAGTTGGATGCCTCCGGGAACTTTGTATGCCGGTAGACGGCATAGCCCGCGGTAACGTCGGGGCTGTCTTCCCAGGTCATCACGATCTCGCGGCCCCGCACCCCGACGCGTATGCGCGAAGGATACGGCGCAAACACCGTACCCTCGGCTTGCTGAGGAAAAAGAGGGACGACGAAGGCCAGCGCGACGACGAGGGTCGCGATCGTTGATCTGAACGCATTCATATACTCTATAATATCGGAAGAACACGCCCCGCTCCATAGGGCTCGCTTGAACTTGCCGGATGCAGGCGGCTATACTTGGTTCACCACACCATACCGCTCCAGGAGAAACACGATGAAGGCTCGAGTCAGATACGCTCCGTCCCCGACGGGGCTCCAGCATATCGGCAGCGTCCGTACTGCCTTGTTCAATTACCTGTATGCCCGTTCGGTCGGAGGCACCTTCATACTCAGGCTCGAAGACACCGACAGGACCCGCTCTGATGACATATATGTCAAGAACCTCTACGACACTTTCCGCTGGCTGGGTTTCTACTGGGACGAAGGCCCCGACACAGGCGGCGCCTCTGGCCCGTACATACAGTCCGAACGCTTTGCCCTGTACCGCGAACACGCCGAGAAGCTCGTAGATATGGGCAAGGCCTACTACTGCTTCTGCGCCGACGATAAATCGGCAAAGAAGGAAGAGCCGGCCGACGAGGACGAGACTGCTCCGCCTGCTGGATTCGGCTACCCAAGGACCTGCCGGAATATAGATGCCGCCGAAGCAAAACGCCGAGCCTCCGCGGGCGAGCCCCACGTAATACGCCTCAAGATACCGCTGGACGGCGTCACTGGCTTCGATGATCTCCTCCTCGGGCACATCGAGTGGAAGAATGCCGATGTCAACCCGGATCCCGTGCTGCTCAAGAGCGACGGCTTTCCTACCTATCACCTTGCCAATGTAGTAGACGACCACCTGATGGGCATTACGCACGTGATGCGGGCCCAGGAGTGGATACCCTCGGCGCCGCTGCACATCATCATGTACGACGCGTTCGGCTGGGAGCCGCCAAAGCTCTGCCACCTGCCCATGGTGCTGGGACAGGACGGGCACAAGCTCAGCAAGCGCCACGGAGCAACCGCCGTGGACGAGTTCCGCAAGAAGGGTTACCTCGAGGCCGCGCTCATCAACTACGTCGCAATGCTCGGTTGCTCGTACGAGGACGGCCGGGACATCTTTTCGCTGGACGATCTGTCCCGCCTGTTCACCATCGAGCACATCAACAAGGCTCCCGCCGTATTTGATTACGTCAAGCTTGAATGGTTCAACGGCCAGTACATCAGGATGCTCCCGGATGCTGAACTCGTCAGCCGCATAGCGCCGTTCATGGCAGACGCTGCTCTTGTAGCGTCTCCACCCACAGCTGCCCAATCCGCCCTGCTGCTGGCGGCCGCTCCGCTGGTCAAGGAGCGGCTCAAGTACCTGTCCGATGCCCCCGAGGCGCTCCGCTTCCTGTTCGCTGAACCAGCAGTGCCGCCAGTCGCGGAGTTGCTGCCAAAGAAGCTGGACGCTGCCGGCGCCGCGCGGGCCCTGGAAGCTGCCCTTGAGCTGCTTGCAACGATAGATCCATCCGACCATGACGCCTCCGAGGCCGCTTTCAGGGCCAGGGCAGAAGAACTTGGAATCAAGCTCGGCGACCTCCTCATGCCCCTCCGGGTCGCCGTTACCGGAACCAAGGTCAGCCCCCCGCTGTTCCAGAGCATCGCGGTGCTCGGCAAGGCCACCGCGCTGGCGCGCGGCCAGAAGGCAGTCGCCGTGCTCCGGGCCGCGGCCGACGGAAGCGCCTGAGCATGGGACCGCGGACAGGGCAGGCGGCACTGAAACATGCGCCGCTGCGGGTGCTGTCAGCCCTGTCCGCGCTCCTGTTCATATCCCAGCTGGGGGCTTGCGCCAGCCAGCAGATTCATACTGCTTCGCCCGGGCAGTCTCAGGCCACCGGGCCGGCACCCAGGATGTTCTGGACGGTACAGGCGGCTCCGGATACTGTTGGAAAGGGCATCCTGCACGTGCAGGGTACCCTGCACCTGGGTACTCCCGAGCTGTACCCGCTGGACAGTCACAGCCTGGCAGCGCTTGCCTCCGCAGACCTCGTGCTGGCTGAAATGAGTCCCCGGGAGCTTGCCGGCGTGCAGCAACTCGTGCTGGCGCGTATGGCCACTGCAACCCTCCGTGACGGCACATCGCTCCGCACCCTGCTGCCACCAGACGACGTAGCCTGGCTTGAGTCCTTCATTGGGTCCGCCGTATTCAAGGCCCTGGAGTCGTACGAACCCTGGGTAGCGTACAGCGCGGTAGACCAGTTTGCCGCGTCACGCCTCGGCCTCGATCCAGGCCTCGGCGTCGATGCTGCCCTGTTCAAGGAAGCGGCAATCCTTGGCAAGCAGGTGGAGGGCCTGGAAACCGCAGCCGAACAGCTCCGCCTGCTGACCGGTCCGGCCCTGTCGCTGCAGATCCTGTTGCTCCGCGACTCCATCCGCGAGTACCGCCATCATGCGGACGCACTGTGGAGCCTGTACCGGGCCTACCTGCAAGACGACCGCGCCGCCCTTGAGCGCGAGGTCACCGCATCGATAGCACGGAGCGAGACGTTTGCACCGGCCCTTGCCGAGTTCAACAACGCACTGCTGTCGACCAGGAACGTGGCGTGGGCAAAACGCCTGGCGGGATTGCTGGACGAAGGAACGACGGTCTACCTGTTTGCCGGCGCGGCTCATTTCGTGGGGCCGGGCAACGTGCTGGCACGGCTTGAAGATTACGGTTACCGCACGGTGCAG
>JFJP01036267.1_pt1 | contig 17276 bp, 18 predicted proteins | sample 431651 | NCBI WGS metagenome assembly JFJP01 (sample SAMN02602958, study PRJNA72255) | Microbial mat metagenome, whole genome shotgun sequencing project. | biome: fresh water; feature: sink hole; material: water; isolation source: purple microbial (photo- and chemosynthetic) mats found in... | reverse complement strand
GGTACGACGGCAACTGGAGCGAGTACGCCGAATGGCGCCACGAACGCTTCGGCAGCGCCGCCGACACCCCGCACCGCGGCGTGTACCGGAAACTGGAACGCTGATATTATTTCAGCACGATGTCGAAAAAATCGAGCAGTGACAGAGCTCCTGGCAGGTTGAAGACTGCCTTCTTGATTTTGTTGGTGAGCGGATTGACCGCATACCCTTCCGCGTCCCTGAAATCCGCCTTCTGCAGATCGCACTGATGGAAGAGGGTCGAGCGGAAAATCGAACGGGAAAAATTGGCTTCGACAAGAAACGTTTCCTGGAAATAACATTCCTCGAACACACAGTCGGCAAGAGAGCACCGCTTCATCTTGAGCCCGGAAAAATTGCAATTCAAAAGGCGGGAACCCTTCACCACAAGGTCAAACGACAGCTGTTCGCAATTGCAGAAATTGAGGCCGAGCAGCTTGCAGGCGTCGAACCGGCAGTCGAGGAATTTCGTTCCCTTCAGGACCGGATTCGAAAGATTGCAGTCCGTAAAGGTGCAGTTTTCGAAAGCGGTCCGATTCAGTACGGTTTGGGAAAAATTGCATCCTGCGAAGGTGCAGAAAACGTACTCGAGCGCCGACAAATCCGAACCGGTAAAATCGGCGCATGAAAACCGTTTCCGGAAGTTCCCGTCATCCGCCTCGTCTTCGCCCGCGTCCCTGCCCACGCCTAAACCTGCGCGAGCGCCTGCCCGATGTCGGCGAGGATATCGTCGATATGTTCGATACCGACCGAAATGCGGATGAGTCCCGGCGTGATGCCCGCCGCCGCGAGCTGTTCGTCGTTCATCTGGCGGTGGGTCGCGCTCGCCGGATGGAGCACGCAGGTGCGGATGTCCGCGACGTGCACCACGTTCGAAGCCAGCTTGAGGGAGTCCATGAACCGTACCGCATTTTCGCGGCCGCCCCGGATCGAGAAGGCGATCACGCCGCTCGCGCCCAATGGAAGGTATTTCTTCGCCCGTTCGTGGTACCGGTTGTTCACGAGCGACGGATAATTGACGAATTCGACCTTCGATGAGACGGCCAGAAATTCGGCGACCTTCTCCGCGTTGCGGCAGTGGCGCTCGATGCGGACGACGAGGGTCTCGAGCCCCAGGTTCAACAGGAATGCGGCCATGGCCGAGGGATAGGCGCCGATGTCGCGCATCAGCTGCACGCGGGCCTTGGTGATGTATGCGGCGCTGCCGAAATCGCGCGTATAGACGACCCCGTGATAGGAGGCGTCCGGCTCGGTCAGCCCGGGAAACGTGCCGCTCGTCCAGTCGAACTTTCCGCCGTCCACGATGACGCCGCCGATCTGCACGGCATGGCCGTCCATGTATTTCGTCGTCGAATGGATGACTATGTCCGCGCCGAATTCGAAGGGTCGGCAGAGAACGGGGGTCGCGAACGTATTGTCGACGATGAGAGGAACCCCGTTCGCATGCGCGAGGGCGGCGAATTTTTCGATGTCGAAAATCGCGATGGCGGGATTCGCGATGGTCTCGCCGAACACGGCGCGGGTATTCGGCTTGAAGGCTTTTTGCAATTCCACGACGGGCGCTTCCTGGTCTACGAAAGTGCATTCGATTCCGAATTTCCTCAGGGTCACGTTGATCAGATTGTAGGTTCCGCCGTAGATGGCCGACGCCGCGATGATATGGTCGCCCGCCTCAAGTATGTTCATGATCGCGATCATGGATGCCGCCTGTCCCGATGTCGTGCACAAGGCGCCGACACCGCCCTCGAGAGCCGCGATCTTCTTTTCGACGCATTCGACGGTCGGGTTGGAGATGCGGGAATACATGTGCCCCTCGGCGGTCAGGTCGAAGAGCTTGCCGATATGCTCGGTGGAATCGTATGTATACGTGGTGCTCTGATAAATCGGAAGAGCGCGCGGCTCGCCGTTTCCGGGTTCATAACCTTCATGCAGACACTGGGTTTCGATTTTCATGAAGCCATACTAGACAAAAAATTCAGGTCTGCATAGTTGTAATTATCACCCAACGGCTGTATCTTTGACGCAGGAGTCAAAATGCCCGAAAAATTCAAGAATATAGCAGTACTCATCGACGCCGAAAATATATCGCACAACTTTCTCGAGGATATTTCGGAAAGCATCGCCCTCTACGGCATCGTTTCAGTCAGGCGCATCTACGGCGACTGGACCGCCGAGCGCATGAAGGGTTGGAAATCGCTCCTGCTCGAATACGCGATACAGCCCATCCAGCAGTTCAGCAACACCGTCGGGAAAAACTCCACGGACAGCGCGCTGATCATCGACGCGATGGACCTGATGTACCTCCAGCATTTCGACTGCTTCTGCATCGTGTCGAGCGACTCGGACTTCACCCGTCTCGCGAGCCGCATACGCGAACAGGGAAAATACGTGATCGGCATCGGCGAGAAAAAAACTCCGACCTCGTTCGTGAACGCATGCAACGAATTCCTGCATATCGAACCCGCCGGCCACGACCGCAAGGAAGAGCACAAAACCGCCGAAAAACTGAACAAGACGGAAATTCTCCTCGAGAAGGCAGTCGACCAGCTGGCCGATTCCTCCGGCTGGGTGATGCTTTCACAGCTCATGCAGTATATCAGGCAGGTCAAGCCGGACTTCGACCTCCGCGAGCTCGGCGTACGAAAACCCTTCGATTACTTCAACAACCGCAAGGAAAAATACCTCGTCAAGAAAGAGCGCGACGACGCTCCCGGCGCGATTTTCATCTCGAGACTGAAGTAACCGAACATCTCATCGTTTTTTTGCCGTTTTCTCCCTTTTTTTGTGCTATACTTGCAGTCCGGCATTTGTAAATACCGGAATCAAGGAGAAAACGATGAAGAAAACGGAACAAATTTTCAGAATCTCGCTGATCGTACTGCTTGCGGCGGTACTTGCGGTTTCCTGCATGACAGGAAAAAACCAGACCGGACAAAAAGACCGTGTCGAACTGACCATCATAGAAACGACAGACATACACGGGGCTTTTTTCCCCTACGACTTCAAGACGGGAAAGCCGAAACCGACCAGCCTTTCGCAGGTTTCGCAGCTCGTCAACGAAAAACGCGCCGCGGGCGAGGTGCTTCTCCTCGACAACGGCGACCTGCTCCAGGGACAGCCGATAATCTACCTGTACAATTTCATGAACGTGAAGGAAAAAAATCCCGCATCGCAGATGTTCAACTACATGAAGTACGACGTGATCGGGTTCGGCAACCATGACGTGGAAACCGGACACGCAGTCTTCGACAAGGTGGCCAAGGAACTCGACGCGGGCTATACCTGCGCCAATATCGTCAATCTCTCCGACGGTACGCCCTATTTCAAACCCTACCGCATCATGAAGAAAGGCGGATTGAAAATCGCAGTCCTTTCGCTCATCGAACCCGCATTCGTAAAGAACTTCCCCCAGGTCCTGTATGAAGGAACAAAGGCGCTCGACATGGTCGAAGCGGCGAAAATCTGGATACCGGTCATCCAGGCCAAGGAAAAGCCGGACGTGATCATCGGGCTTTTCCATGCCGGCGTAGACTATACGTACGGCGGCTACAAGAAAGACAGCGCCATGAACGAAAACCCGAGCCAGCTGGTCGCGGAACAGGTTGACGGCTTCGACCTCATTCTCGTCGGACACGACCATCAGGGCTGGGACGGCAAGGGCTGGGACCCCGTCGCCAAGGCGAAAATCGACGTCAAGAGCCCCTCCGGAAAAATCGTGCCGATATTCGGCGGACTCAACGATCTCCGGAAAATTCCGGTAATCAACCTTGTGGCGGAAAAAAACGCCGACACCGGCAAATACGCCGTATCCTTCACCGGTTCGCTCGTCGACATCACCGGCATCGCGCCCGATCCGGTTTTCCTGGAGAAATTCGCGCCGTACGAAACCGCCGCCAAGGCATGGCTCGGCAAGCAGATCGGCAGCATGAAGGGAAGCATCAACACCCGCGACTCCATGTACGAAGATACCGCTTTCGTCGACCTGATCCACGACCTGCAGCTCCAGCTTTCCCGGGATCCCGCTTCCGGCCTCAAACCCGCACAGATCAGTTTTTGCGCTCCCCTGTCGGGCAACTCCGTACTGCCTTCACGGGCTGACGGCATCATCACCGTAGCCGACATGTTCACTCTCTACAAATACGAGAACTGGCTGTACACGATGGACCTGACCGGCGCGCAGATCGACGGCTTCCTCGAAGACTCGTACGGAAACTGGTTCGGCCAGATGACCTCAACCGAAGATCACCTTGTCCGTTTCGCGCTGACTCCCGATGGAAAGATCGACATGGATCCCCGGACGAACCTGCCAAGGACCAAGACGGCAAACTACAACTACGACTCGGCGCAGGGCATCAAGTATACGGTGGACGTAAGCAAACCCGCCGGAGACCGCGTATCTATCAACTCGCTTTCCGACGGAACGGCCTTCGACACGGGCAAGAGCTACACCGTGGCCATCAATTCCTACCGGGCGATGGGCGGCGGCGGACTGCTGGAACGGGGAGCCAAAATAGCGGGAGCCGATCTTCTTTCGATGAAGTTCGTCACCTCGGCCACTACCCGGGATCTCCGTTATTACCTGACTGAATGGTTCGAAAAGAACGCCGCTACTCCGGTCGCACCGGCGGCGGACAACAACTGGACCGTGATTCCCGCCGAATGGGCGGCGGCCGGCGAGGCACGCGACCGCGCCTTGATGTACCCGTAACGAAGCGGATCGCATCCGCATGCGGCCGTGCCGCAGAAATCGCCCCCCGGAAGCAGAAGCTGCCAGGGGGCTTTTTTTTGTCTAGAAGAATAAAAGTCCGATCTGGAATACAAGGGCGGAAACCACCCAGGCGATGCCTGTCTGGAATACGACCGCTATGACCGTCCACTTGAAAGAGCCCATTTCGCGCCTCGTGGCCGCGACGGCCGCGAAGCAGGGCGTATACAGAAGGGTGAACACCAGAAAGGACAGGGCGCTCAGCGGAGTGAAATACCCGTCGAGTCCGCCGGGAAGCACCACCGAGAGGGTGCTGATCACCGCTTCCTTCGCCGCGAAGCCGCTTACCAATGCCGCCACCGATTGCCAGGAGGCGAACCCGTTCAACGTAAATACCGGCGCGACGAGCGATCCGAGCGAGGCGAGAATGCTGCGCGAGCCGTCGGCGACCATGGCGAAGGACCAGTCGAGGTTGGTCATGAACCAGATGACGAGAGATCCGATGAAAATGATCGTGAAGGCGCGATGCACGAAATCCTTGGTTTTTTCCCACAGGTGGAGCACGACCGTCTTGAGGGACGGCATCCGGTACACCGGAAGCTCCATCACGAAGGGCACCGAATTGCCCTTGAACAAGGTACGCTTGAGGACGAGGCCGCTCGCTATCGCCACCAGGATGCCGCCGAAATAGAGGGCGGACATTACGAGAGCGCCCGAACGGGGAAAAAACGCCGCGCAGAACACCGCATAGACCGGCACCTTGGCGGAGCAGGACATGAAAGGGGTGAGAAGGATAGTCATCTTGCGGTCCCGGTCGCTAGAAAGGGTGCGGGCCGCCATGATGGCCGGCACCGAACAGCCGAAGCCGACGAGCATCGGAACGAACGAACGCCCCGACAGACCGATTTTGCGCAGAAGCGAATCGAGGACGAAGGCCACGCGGGCCATGTATCCCGTATCCTCGAGGAGCGACAGGAAGAAAAAGAGAATGATGATGACGGGCAGGAAGGAAAGCACGCTGCCGATACCGACGAGTACGCCGTCGCTTATCAGGGAGTGCATCCAGGGGCTCACCCCGAGCGCGTCGAGGCCCAAATCCGCGAGACCGATGAACCGGTCGATCAACGCCGAAAATCCGTCGGCGACGAACGAGCCCGCCGGACCGAAGGTCATCCAGAACACGAAGCCCATGACGGCGACGAAAATGGGTATCGCCAGGTGCCGGTGGGTCAGCAGGCGATCGATGAATATGGAGCGGCTTTGCTCGCGCGATTCTTCCTTTTTGATGACGGTATTGCCGACCAGGTTTTCGATGAACGAATACCGCATGTCGGCGATGGCGGCCTCGCGGTCCGTGCCGAGTTCCGTTTCCATCTCCTTGATGATGCGCTTGATGATGTCCTTCTCCGAAACCGACAGGAGCATCGCTTTTTCGAGCGGAGGATCGCCTTCGATCAGTTTGGTGGCCGCGAAACGGGGCTCGTACCCGGCGTTGCGCGAGCTGTCCTCGACAAGATGCGTTATCGCATGCAGGGCCTTATGTACCGGCCCCGAACAGAAGTCGATGCGCCGCTTGCAGCTGTTTTCCTCCGGTGTCTTGCCGAGCGAAGCGTCCGCCACGCGTTCGAGCAGCTCCACCATGCCCTCGTTCCTGTTCGCCGAGATGGGAACGACGAAAACGCCCAGTTCTTTTTCCATCTCGGGAATATTGATGGTTCCGCCGTTCGAGCGCACCTCGTCCATCATGTTGAGGGCGACGACCATCGGAATGCCGAGGGTCAGGAGCTGCAGGGTAAGGTACATGTTCCGCTCGATATTCGTGGCGTCGACGATGTTGATGATCACGGCAGGCTTCTCGCGAACGAGATAATCGCGGGTGACGACTTCCTCGGAGGTGTACGGCGAAAGCGAATAGATGCCGGGAAGGTCGACTATGGTCAAGTCGGGATTCCTGCGGGCGATGCCGTCCTTTTTTTCGACGGTTACGCCGGGGAAATTCCCCACATGCTGGTTGCTTCCGGTCAACTGGTTGAAAAGGGTGGTCTTGCCGCAATTCTGGTTTCCGGCAAGGGCGATGGTCAGTTTCATACGGCGGCCTTTTTCATCTTGATGATCCGTGCGTCATCGCCGCGAAGCGTCAATTCGTAGCCGCGAAGGTACAGCTCGAGAGGGTCGCCGAAAGGCGCGACTTTCCGGACCGCGACCCTGGTGCCGGGAGTCAGGCCCATATCCAGCAAACGGCGGCGCAGGGCTCCTTCACCGTCAACCGCATCGATAATTCCGGATTCTCCCGGTTTCAGTTGGCTCAAATTCATTCCAGTTGTTAACCTCATGATACATTCACTATATAAAATATCAGTTGTTATGTCAAACGATATAGGATATATTCATCTTATGCCCGATTCGATCAGTGCGTCAAAGCAGGATTATCTCGAAACCATTCTGGACTTTTCCGTCGAGACGGGTATCGTGCGCTCCATCGATATCGCCCGTACTCTCGGCGTTTCGCGCGCCAGCGTCAACAAGTCGCTCGGGGTGCTGCGTGAGTCGGGACTGATCGAGCACGAACACTACGGCGACGTCAAGCTGACCGAAAAGGGATTGAAGGTCGCACGACAGGTACGTGCCCGGCACAATACCCTCAAACTGTTCCTCACCGACGTACTCGGGGTTTGTCCCGAGACGGCCGAAAGCGACGCCTGCCGGATGGAACACGCCATCAGCCGCGAAACCGCTTCCAAGCTCGAAGAATACCTCAAGACCGTCATCTCGGGCTCAAATAAATAAACGGCCCTCTTCAGGCTTTTTTTCCCGCTTCCACGTACTTTTTCAACTGTACCGCCGCTATTTTCGGATTTGAAATGACCGACGGACCGGCTATGCATCCGCCCTGACAGGCCATGACCTCCACGAGATTCGCGTCCGCCGGGGTATTGGTCGCTGCCGCTTTTCCGTACAGGGCCAGCTGCTTCATCCCGGCGCGGTCGAGACCGTTGATCACCGCGGGACGCAGTTTTTCCGGATGCTTGAGCCGGATGCGGACGGCGCCGGCGACTCCGCCCGACTGCGCGAAATTACGTCCGCTCGCCGTCGGCTGGCAGGCAGCCTCGAGAGCATCGCATTCGCCGATATCGATTCCCATCGCCATGAAGAGAGCGCCGATTTCCTCGACCGATAGCACATAGTCCACGAAGGGATCGTCGAGTCCTTCCTTCCGCTTGGCGAGACAGGGCCCGATGAAAACGGTGACGAATTCCGGATCTTCCTTTTTTGCGATTTCCGCGGTGTAGTGCATCGGGGATCGCGTATCGGAAATGCAGGGGATGAGCTCTTTTACGTGCAGTTTTACCGCACGTACGTATGCCGGACAGCAGGACGTCGTCATGAGCACCGCGCCATGCTCCATGCGTTCCTCGAATTCGAGGGCTTCCTTGTCGGCCGTAATGTCCGCTCCGAGGGCGACCTCGTAGGTTTTCGCGAAGCCCGCTTTTTCGAACGCGCCTTCCAGCTGGCCGGGTGCGGCGCGGAACTGGGCGGCGATAGCGGGAGCGTACATAGCGACGACCTTCCTGCCTTCCATGATCTTCCGGATGACGTCGACCAGTTGTCCCTTGTCCATCATCGCGCCGAACGGACACTCGCGCATGCAGGCCCCGCAAAAGGTGCATTTGCCGTAGTCGATCCGCTCCTTGCCGTTCCCGTCCTTGGATATGGCTCCGACGGGACACGCTTCCTCGCAGGGAACCGGAATCTTTATGATCGCATGATAGGGGCAGTTTTGCATGCACAAGCCGCAATTTACGCACTTTTCTTCATCGATATGCGCACGGCCGTTCGAGATCGTTATGCATTTCTTGGCGCAGTTCATCATGCACGGGCGGGCGACGCAGGCCTGGCAAGCGTTCGTCACCATGTAGTGGGAACGGACGCAGGCATGGCAGGCCTCGTCGAGCACCGTCAGCATGGGCTCGGTAGGCCGTTCGCGCTTCAGGGCTTCCGCGGCGTACTCGGCCAGTTTTTTCTCGTCGTCGTAATCCTCGACGCTGTGGCCGAGCCGGGCGATGACCCGCATGCGCAGTATCTCGCGGTCGTGATAGATGCAGCAGCGGAAAGGCTCGGCATCGGTCGGCGCCATCTCGCGCGGAATGCCGTGCACGCCTTCCTCGAGTTTCCCCGCTAGCTGCAGTTTGGCGATGCGCACGAGGATCTCGCGCTTGATCTGCGCGGCGCCGTTGTTTATGTTAAGCATCGAGGAGCTCCTGGATCTTTTCGAGAACCGCAGGCACTGTCGCGGAAGACAGGAGAATTCCGTCGACGGTTACGTACGGAGCCTTGCCGTTCCGGGGGTCCTTGCAGAACCCCAGGCAATTTGTTCCCTCGATTTCGACCAGTTCCTTCTGTTCCGCGCTCAGATGCTCCTCGAGAAGCAAAATTTCCGAGGAACCCATCACGTAGCAGGCGGTCCCCGAGCATACGACTACTTTGATTTTCTGCGCCATATCCGTCTCCTTCACACGTACCGTATCGTCACGTCTTTCATATATTGTTCGACGAGCAGTTTCTGTATTTTCTTGACAACGTTCCGCCGGATTTCAAGTTCCACCGGCATGGTCGGATCCTGGTGCGCCTCGTTTATCTTGGTTCCCACTATAAACAGGATGCGATCCGAATTCTGCAGCATTTCCACGATTTTCGTCGCGCCGTTTTCGCCGGCGACAGGCTCGCCCGCGAGTCCCGCCAGGGTTCCCGATCCGCTGCCGGGAACGGCCCCCCGCTCGAGGATTTCGGCGACCGTTCCGAGGGTTATGATGCCTTCGGTGACGAGATCCGCGCCTTCCATGACCGACATGGGCGGCACCACCGGATCGAGGTTTTTCAAAATGAGCTTGACGCTCTTGCCGAGTTCGCGCGAAAGGATGTTGGTCGTCGTTCCGCCGCACACGATCCTGCGGCCGGCGAAGGCGGTAAAGTCACGGGCCATTTCATCGTCGTTGTCCGGATTGATCGGGGGTCCCGTCATGATGAGAAGATCGCGCGGATGGCGGAAATAGATTACACCGCAGGTAATGTCGTCCTTCGCCTGATAGCCGTCATGCTGCTGGGCTTTTTGCACGATGGCCCGCGCCAGCTCGCGCGCGCTTATTCCGGGGTTCTCGCCTATTTTCTCGAGAACGAAGTCCTGCGTGCGGGAGGCGCCCCAGCCGAGCGGAAACGCATGAGTCCCCATCCCCGACTGCGTCACCCCGTCGGAGAAAAACACGAGCCGGTCTCCGGGCAGCGCCTTGTAGTCCGAATAATTGAGCCAGGCTTCACGCAACGGCGCGGTTTTCTTCTTCTTGCGTTCGATCCTCGTACACTGTTTGATCGGCTCGACGACCGTTTTCTCCCGGACCAGTATATATCCGGGATTGTCGTATTCCATGATGCGCACCCGCGAATTGGGCTCGATGTCGACGAGCGTAAAGGTGGCGTAGCTGATTCCCCGTTCCTTGCACACGGGCAAGGTGTCCATGATGATGTCGGCGGCGCGCTTTACAGGAATGTCGGAAGCGATGAATTTCATGGCCATCGTGGCGGTCAGGGTCGAAAGCACGCCCGCCTTGATGCCCGACCCGAGCCCGTCGGAAAGGACGGTGATCACCCTTCCGTCGCTGTCGTGCTTTTGGGACAGGAAAGTGTCCCCGGCCGCCCCCTGGTTGTATTTGAACAACTGGTGGTGGCCGACCTCGATGAAAGTGCCGCCCTGGGCAAGGTCGCTCATTCGACTTCCTCTTCGCTCGCCGAAAAGGAGTCGATGATCGAATTGAGTGTCGCCTCGGTTTCCGCGGCGTTCTCCCCGAGCAGGAACGCTATCTTCTGCACGACCGCGAGATTCTTGTTTATCACCCGTCTCGTCTGGCTGATCACCCGGTCCTTCCGTATCTGCGGCGCCGTCACGTCCTGGATTACTCCGCAGGCAATCTCGCCCTTTTCTATCGAAAACACCGTCGCCTGGAATATCTTCTTTCCCTCGCGCAGCTCGTGTTCGACCGCATCGGGACCGTCGACGGCCATCACGTCGCGGAAAAACCGGGACATCGCGGTTATCTTCTCGAGATCAGCCCCTTCCATGCCGGGTTTCGCCTCGAACATGCTCAGGATATCGTTCCCCATGAGCCTCGCGAAGTTTTCGTTGCATTCGATTATATGCAGGGCCGAGTCGCAGATGACCACGCCGGATGGAATGGCCCGGATCAGGCCGTTTGCCTTTTTTTGCGCGAGTTTTCGCATATAGGACACGCACATGGTCTTTTCCGCCCGGTGCTCGAGCATCGCGGCAGTAAAGCTCCGGCAGGTATCGTACCCGCAGCTGCCGCAATTGAGCTCGTCCTTGAGCTCGAATTTACCCACCTGACGCAGTCCGGCCCGGATTTCCTCGTCCGAATGCCGGATTACCGGAGGTACGGTTACCGGCAGGGTTCCTTCCATAGTAGGACGCGTTTCAGTCAGTGTGTCTGCCGACTTCCCGGCGTATTCGAGCAAACTCATGCGCTTGAGGGCGGTCGGTTCCTCGAATGAGGCTTGCGGACCGTTGATGCAGCCTCCGGGGCAGGAGAGAAGCTCCATAAAGAGCGGTGTCGTAAGGTTTTCCGGCTTGAGGCCGCGCAGAGCCTTGCCTATCTCGTCGAGACCGGTTACAGACATCATGTGGATGCCTTCCGTACCCGGATATTTCTTGACGGAAGCTATCATGCCGCCGTCAACCGGATACAGGGAGCCTTTCGCCGCCTTGAACGGAATGAAGGGTGTCGCATTCTCCTCCGCCGGCGAAATACCGGCGTCGGCAAGCCACTTCTTCAAATCCCGAAACGTGATCGCGCAGTCAACGGCCTGCCAGACATCAGCTTCCCTTTTTTTAGCGATGCAGGGGCCGATAAAGACGATTCCCGCATCCTCGCCGTACATTTTCTTGAGAAAGCGTGCATGGGCCAAAAGGGGTGAGGCCCGGTCGGTGATACAGGCGGTAAATTCGCCCATATACAGTTTTATGTATTCGACGGCCGCCGGACAGGCGGACGAAAGGAAGAGTTTTTGCACGGAAGGATCAGCGCCTGCCTTGAGCGCCGCAGTGGTGCGGCTGAAATCTTCGGCCAACTGGGCGGAAACGAGATCCGCACCGATCGCAGTCTCCGAAACTCCGTAAAACCCGAGTTTCAGTATCGCCGAAACGAGCTGTTCGCTCCGTACACCCGGGAATTCGGCCGCAAAGGACGGAGCAAGGGACACGATGACCTTTTTTCGAAGCGTCAAGAGCTGTTTTGCCCGGGACTGGTCATCCCGTACGCGTTTTGCGCCGGCCGGACAGATGGTCACACAATGACCGCAAAGCACGCAGAGCCCGGAAACAACCATCGCATGACCGTTTTCGACGCGGATGGCCTTGACCGGACATTCGCGGATACATTTGTAACAATCCTGGCATTGCGTTTTTTCGGTATATATGGGATTTTGATAATTCAATGTATGCCCTTTCCCAGTTTGTGCTCCAGAAGGTCCAGCATCATTCCGGGCTCTACGCCTTGCAGGAGTTCTTCGCCGAACCTGATGTTCGGGCCTTCCTTGCAGTGACCGTCGCACAGGCAGCCGCGAATTTCGATCCGCGCAAACAAATTGCGTTCCTGCAAAAACCGTTCTATAATTTCTACGTTGATATTGTTTCCACGGGAAAAACACGAGCTTCCCATACAGACGGTAATGATCGTTTCAGGTTTGTCCACTTTGCGGCTCCTGAATCTATTGTATAAAAATATATCGAATTGGTCAATGAAGCAGCAGGGATCCGCCCAAGGAGAAAGAATGAGCTTTACATCGCAGCGTACACCGGAACCGGCAATACATATCGAAAGCATGCAGGAATTCTATACCGCGATACTCGAATATTACGACGAACTGTTTCCCCTCAAGGAGAACTGTCTCGAGTCGTTCCTCGCGCTGCGCCTGGATTACCAGAACGGCTGTTCCGTCCAGCCGGCGCCTTTCTGCCGGTTTCTCGGAATCGGGTGCGCCACGGGCAATCTTGAAAACAAGTTGTCGCAGCATGGCCTGGATATAACCGGCATCGACAAAAACCCTGCTATGATCGAAACGGCCAAACGCCGGATGAAAAGAGGCAACTCGACGCTTCGCTTCTTCGATATGTCCGCCCTCGACATGAAACGATACCTCAAGTCAGGCTCGTTCAATATCATCGGCTGCATCGACAATGTGATACCGTATATCTCGGATGAAACCCTGCTGCGCAAATTTTTCCATGACGCCCGTGAACTGCTCGCACCTTCGGGCAAATTCGTCATTCAGACCCTCAATTTCGATTATCTGGAAAAAAACAGGTTGAAGAGGCTTCCCGACCTCAAATCGATCCGGGTTTCCCTCGAACGTTCCCTGATCCCCGCCGAAGACGGGCTTCTGACCCTCGATGCGACGCTGGAGCTCGGCACCGGCCGAAAAATCCTGCTGCAAAAAAACACGAAGCTCATACCGACGACCGTTGCAACCCTCGAGGGCTTCGCGAAAGAAGCGGGTTTCACCGATATTTCGCTGTATGGAGATTTCAAGCGCACACCGTGGACGGAAGAAAGCCCCTCCACGGTGATGTTCCTCTCCTGAACCTCAGACGATGCGCCACTTCCCTTCGACGCGATTCATTCGGGAAGAAGGAATCTCGAGAACCCGGCCGTCCTCGCCCTGCAGGCGTATCATACGGGTCGGTCACCCGGAAGTTCGCCTCGTCGTAAAAGAGCCTGATGCCCTCGTTGGGAAGGTTCTTGCGTTCCTCGCAATACCAGTCATGCTCGTATGAAAGACAGCACAGAAGCCGTCCGCATTGGCCCGATATCTTGAGCGAATTGAGCGAAAGGTTCTGGTCTTTGGCCATGCGGATCGAGACCGGCCGCAGCTTGTCGGTCACCGAATGGCAGCAATACCCGATCTGCCGGAGCTCGATGCGCATCTTGAAGATGGTCACCAGGTCCTTTACGAGATCGCGGAAGTCGACCCGGTTTTCGGCGCTGAAAAAGAACAGGATTTTCGGTTCGTCAAGGAGATAATGGGTCGCGATGAGCTTCATGTCCAGCTTGTGCTGTCCGACTTTTTCGCGGAATACCTTGAACGCAATATCTTCCTTTTCGCGGAAATCGGCGGCCTTTGCGAGGTCGTCCGGTTCGGCCTTGCGCTCGATCACCACGACGTCGTCCGGCCTGATGCCGATCGGTACGCGCACCTTGCCCATCACGAGGGCGAGATCCCTGCCATAGCGGGTCGTAACCATCACATACTCGCCCCCGATTATCTCGAGGGACGGATGCGTCGCATACAGGCTTTCGCTCGAATATTCGAGCTTGAGGTGATACAGGGGATCGGGAAATACATAGTTTCCGGAACCAGTATCTATGGATTCGCCTTGCGGATCTTCCAGACCGGCCAGATCCTCGCCGTGCATATCGTTATCAAAAGCTGAACTCATGCTTCTTCCGCCTCTTGCCGTCAGGACATCAAGTCTACCAACAGCCCGTTAATTTCTTCGATTTTTCCCAACAGACCCAACTGGTCCTTTTGATTGGAAAGAATCCCTGCAGCCAACTGCTCCAGTTTCTGGTCGATGATCTGTACCTGCGTAAACTTTTTACGCTTCAAGAGGGAACCGCCCGAGGTACTTACGGTTACGGTATAGGTCCGTTCCACTATATATCTGATGAACGAACGGACGGCATTCTTGTACGAAACGATATTGTCGGGAAGAGGCTTTTCCTTCAAACGCTCACCGAGGGAATGGACGTCGTCAAGAAGCGCTTCGAGGATTTTTTCGGGAGACAAGCCGACGAGGTGGGCGGGAATAGTCGCAAGCGCCGCCTTTTCGGATTCGTCCAGTTCTTGCTTGATGAGGCGGTCAAATCGCCTGATGCCGGGTTTTTCCTTTTTCCGGCTTTCGTTCGCGCGTCCGGCTCCGTTCTGGACGGCGGCATGACTTGCCAGTGACGCGAAAAAAGGGGAGGAGGCGTCGATAGGACCGGTACCGGCCATCAATGCCGCCTTTGACCCGCAGCGAAAGCCGAAGAACCCAAGGCCTGGCGATCGTTATATTCGGACAGGGCGAGTTCGAATCGCGCCTGGTCATTTACCGCAAAACAGGGACCATGAAGGATGACCGTCTCTTCCACCTGCAGTTTTCTGGTCAGTACGGAACCGAGCACCATGCCGGTGGAAAGAATGGTGACCCCGTCGGGCGCTATGACGTCTCCCTGGACGACTCCGCCGATCGTAATCAATCGGGAACGGATATTTCCGCGGATCCGGGCGTTTTCGCCGACGATGACCCGACCGGTCGTGTCGAGATTGCCGTCGATATCCCCGTCGATGCGGATAAAGCCCGAAATCGAAAGCTCGCCGCGCACAAAGGAACCGGGACCGACGATGGTATTGATCGAAACGTCTTCGGGAGCCTGAAAAGCCATGATCGTGCCCCTATTTATTGTTGGAGACCTTGATGTTGAGGTACTTCATCGGATCGACTACGTCGGAACCGATATGTACTTCGTAATGAAGATGGGGTCCGGTGGAAACGCCGGTATTGCCGATATACCCGATGACCTGGCCCTGCTGGACATATTGCCCGCGCTGGACCCGGAATGACTGCAGGTGCGCGTACCGGGTGTAAAACCCGTGCTTATGCTTGATGATCACGTAATTGCCGAAACCGGGATCGTATTCTACGGTGACGACCTGTCCGTCCGCGGTGGCGAGAATCGCGTCGCCCGAACGGTAGGTTGAAAGGTCGACGCCCTTGTGGATGTACCACTGGCCGGTAAAGGGATGCTTGTTCTGGCCGAACACCATGGAAACATGCCCGATTCCGCCCTTGATGGGCCACAGGCTGGGAATATCCGAGAAAAGGGTGTTCTGGGAATCGAGAAGCTTGCCGATTTCCTGGATCGGCTGGACCGAATTTTCGAGGTAGCCGGTCAGACGCTGCAGTTCGGCGATTTCTTTGACCGACCCCTGCGCTTTTTCCTTCACATTGAAGAGGGAAGACAGGTCGCCGTTCTGGATATTGCTCTTGGCGGTGGTATCCGTGGTTTCGAGACCGATCAGGGAAAGGGTTCCCGAGAAGGCCGACTGGAAGTTCTGGGCCGCCTTCAATAGATTGCCGGTTTCGTCCTTCAGGCGGTCAAGACTCGCCTGGGTCTCGCGCGATTCAACCTGCAGTTCCGACAAATTCTTTGCGGAAACCATGGTGTAACGGGTAAACCAGAAAAAGGAAGCGAATATTCCGACGACGAGCACGACGAAAAAGATCAGGGAAAAGAACGTCGTCTGGAAATTGACGACCTTTTTTTGGGAATGAGGAACAACCATGATGGTCAATTTGCGTCTGCCACCGTGGAAAACGGCCGCAAGGCCATTTCCGACCGAAACAAAGCACTTTTTGACGAAACGGCCGATAGAACGGACAACGTTTTTCTCGACTCGCTTATATCCTCTAGTTCTGGGCACTCTTCACTCCCTTGCAGACACCTGTAACTTTCAGAGTATACCATAGAACGAAAAAAACTGTCAAATCACCCAAGCTTTTTTTGATTGACGACCGACACCGCCTATGGTATTGTATAGATACTCGGCTGCCCTTTCGGGCAGTGACTACTCTCTTATCGGATGTCAGCCATGCAATTTTTCGATACTCACGCTCATATAGGGCTAATCTATGACGACCCTATTGAACAGCTTCGTGTAATACAGGAAGCAAAACAAGCCCAGGTTACCCGCATAGTCAGCATCTGCAACAGCTTGCACGACTTCAGCGTCGTGTATCCGACCCTCAAATCCGCACCCTCGGTATATCACGCTATAGGTGTTTCTCCCTCGGAAGTCACCAATCCCGGCAAGGACTGGGTCCACACTATAGAAGACGGCCTCAAGCTTCCGCATGTCGTCGCCCTCGGCGAGATAGGCCTCGACTATTTCCGCAAATTCGGCGACAAGCGCTCTCAAATCGAACTGTTCATTACCCAGCTGGAAATGGCCAACAAGGCCGATGTACCCGTCATCATACATAATCGGGATGCGGGCAAGGATGTATTGGACATACTTGCGGAACGCCTGCCGGAAGCGGGCGGCGTGCTTCACTGCTACTCCGAGGACGCCGAATATGCCCGGATCGCGCTCGACCTGAACCTCTATTTCTCGTTCGCGGGCAATCTGACGTACCGGAACGCGCGAAATCTCCACGAAACCGTCCTTTCCCTGCCCCTCGACCGCATCCTCGTCGAATCCGAAAGCCCCTTCATGGTACCGGCCGACTATCGCGGCAAGCGGAACATGCCCTGCTATACCCCGTCAACGGTCAAATTCCTTGCGGAAATGCTCGAAATGGACATTGAAACCCTCGCGGCGCAGCTGTGGACCAACAGCTGCAAATTCTTCAGAATACCCGAATGACGGCGGCGCCCCCTCCGTACCATCCGGTACGGATCGGGCAGCTTGTCCTGCCCGGAAACCTCTTTCTCGCGCCCGTCGCCGG
>JFJP01005533.1_pt1 | contig 17276 bp, 16 predicted proteins | sample 431651 | NCBI WGS metagenome assembly JFJP01 (sample SAMN02602958, study PRJNA72255) | Microbial mat metagenome, whole genome shotgun sequencing project. | biome: fresh water; feature: sink hole; material: water; isolation source: purple microbial (photo- and chemosynthetic) mats found in... | reverse complement strand
TGCCCATGATCTGCTCAAGCTGCTTGACGCGGTGGCTCACGGCGCTGGGTGTCACGCACAGTTCCTCAGAGGTTTGCGTCACGCTGCGCAGGCGCGCCAGCGCCTCAAAGGTCAGCAGGCATTGGATCGGGGGGATGCGGGCGGCAGACATGGCCGCCATTGTCACACCATGGACGCGCCCACGGGTGTGCCCTCGACGCCGGTGCCGGGCGCAAGTCAGGCACAGCGCCGCACGGCCAGCATGGTGAAGTCGTCGTCGAGGACCCCGGTTTGGGTGAAGGCCGCCACCTGCTCGCGCAGGGTGTCGAGCAAGGCTTGTAGCGGCTGCTCCTGCGCCAGCTCGATGAACTGGCGGCAGCGCTGGTCCGAGAATTCCTGCCCGTTTGGGTCTTGCGCCTCGGTCACGCCGTCGGTGTAGCAACACAGCAGGTCCAGCGGCGCCAGCATCTGCGTCATGACGCCATAGCGCACGCCCGGCATGGCACCCACCCGAGGACCTTTGGGCACGGCCAGATCGCGCGCCACCCCCTGGCTGTACAGGATCGGTGGGCAGTGGCCACCGTTGGAATACGCCAGTTGCCCGGTCTCCAGATCGAGGAAGGCACAAAAGATGGTCAGAAACAGGTTGGTGTCATTGTGGGAGCACAGCCGCTCATTGAGCTGATTCAGCAACTGATCGGGCTGCCAGGTGCTCATGGCCAGCACGCGCAGCAAACCGATCGCGCGTGCCATGAACAGCGCGGAGGCGATGCCGTGCCCTGACACGTCGCCAATGCAAAGAAACAGCAAGTGTTCGCGCACGAAAAACGCGTCGAACAAATCGCCCCCGACGTTGGAGGCCGGCTCCATCATGCCGCACACCTCGATGTCGCCGCGCCCCGGAAACAGCGGACGCTGCAAGGGCAGCATGCTGGCCTGCAGTTGCCTGGCCACGCCCAGGTCTTTGCGCAGATACGCCAGCTCGAGTTGCTCGCTTTGCGCCTTGAGCGCTTGCGCGGTCGAGCGGCGCAGCCGTTCGCTCAGCAGCACCATGAAGTTCGATGCCATGCCAGGCAAGGTCATCAGGCGATTCCAGAACACCGACTGCGGCAAGCGCAACACCCGCGCATCGGTGTGCGCCAGCACCAGGCCCGAAACCGGCTTGCCATCAATGGCCGAGAGCTCGCCCACGCATTCGCCAACAGCGATGGTCAGCGCCGACCCGCTGGCACCGCGACCATCCAGATAGACCCGCAACTCGCCGCTCAGAAGCACAAAAACATGGTGGTTAGACTGGCCCTGCTGCAAGAGCGGCGTGCCAGCGACCAGCTGCAACACCTCACAGCCCTGCAGCGCCTGGCCAACCAGAACGATGTCGGTGCTGCGAAACAGCGCCATCCCGGCCAGCTCGCGCTGCAGGCCCGAGCCGTTTGCCAACGTGTCAACCATCCGTGCGGGCCCAGCGCACGGCAAAGCTCAGGTGATTGCGACCATCGCGGTATTCGTAACGCAGTTCGTCGGAAAAACTGCGAATCATCAACAGACCCAGTCCGCCGGGCTCAGTTTCGGCCAAGGTGGTGGGCCGGCTCTGGCTGGCCTGGTGCGTCATGTCAAAGGCCGGGCCGCCGTCCGAGACAGTCAGGCTCGCCACGCCGCCATCGGCATCCGCCTGCACTTGCAAGAGCAGGCGGATCAGCGGGTCAGCCCCCCCGGTTGTTCCGTGGTGAACCACATTGGCCAGCACTTCGTTCAAGCACAAGTCCAAGCGCATGACCTGATCGGCCGGCACCTCACAGCGACCGGCCTGCTCGGCCATCCACAACGATGCCTGGCGTGTGCCAGGCCCGTCAGCGGCCACTTGCAGTTCAGCCGCTTGGCAGGTGGCGTTGGCCGTTGGCGCCATGCTCAGGCCTGGGCTGCTGCGTCCGCTTCGGACAGGTCGGTGAACATCGGGATCAGGGCATCGATTCCGGTCACCTGCAGGGTTTTGGCCACGGCAGCGTTGTCCCCGACAAACAGCACCAGACGCCCGCCACGCAACTGGGCGGCCTTGGCATTGCTGATGAATTCGCGGATGCCAATCGACGCCAGAAAGCTCACCTCGGTCAGGTCCACCACGACCCGGCGCGCGGATGAGGCGGCCAGATTGGTGAATTTGAGCGAAATCGCCTCGGTGCCGGGCATGTCCAGTCGCCCAGAAAGCTTGATTCGGCGCAACTGCTCGTTGACGTCTTCAAAATGGATTGTCATGATGTGTCGCTTTCTCAAAGGAAAAAACCGCGCCGAGCGAAGTCAAGCGCGCCATGATAGCGACGATTTGTGACCAATCCGTGACACCTGGCGCTGCTTGCAGGTCGGCGCGCTTATTGCATGCTTCTGGTCACCGTGCTGCCAAGGTCCATCCATAGAATCGAGCCGACTTTCGCAGCAGGCTGCATCTCTCGCAGCAGCACCGGGTCTGCCATGGTGGCGTTCGCAGGGGCAGGAGTGGCGTGGCATGGCTGTGTGTCACCCGAAACAAGGAAACATGATCATGAGTGATGTGGCGGTCTCGGTCAGCTTGCTGGCACTGGTGGCGGTGCTGGGCCTGTGGCTGGGCAGCGTTGAATTCAAGGGAGTCGGGCTGGGCATTGGCGGGGTGCTGTTTGGCGGTCTGCTGGTCGGGCACTTTGTGCACAGCAACGGCATTGCGCTGGATTTGCACACTCTGCATTTTGTGCAGGAGTTCGGGCTGATCCTGTTCGTGTACAGCATCGGCATCCAGGTCGGGCCGGGTTTTTTCTCGTCGCTGCGCAGCACCGGCCTGCGCCTGAATGGCTTGGCTGCGCTGCTGGTCCTGCTGGGCTGTCTGGTGGCGGCGGGTTTGCACCATGTGTTGCAGGTGCCGCTGCCGGTGGTGCTGGGCATTTTTTCGGGCGCTGTCACCAACACGCCTTCACTCGGTGCCGGGCAGCAAATCCTGACCGAGCTGGGCGCCAGTGCGGCCAGCGTATCGGGCATGGGCATGGCCTACGCCATGGCCTACCCGTTTGGCATCTGCGGCATCCTGCTGTCGATGTGGTTGATCCGCCTGTTCTTTCGCGTCAACATTGAGCAGGAAGCACAGGCGTTTGACGCGCAGGCCGGGCTGTCGCAAGCCAGCCTGAAGACCCTGAATGTGGCGCTGCGCAATGTCAATCTCGATGGTCTGGCGCTCAAGGATGTGCCCATGCTCAGTGACGGACGGGTGATTTGCTCACGCCTCAAGCGTGGCGACGCACTGACGGTGCCCAAGCCGCAGACCACCCTGCAAGTGGGCGATGTGCTGCATCTGGTGGGTGACAGCGAGTTGCTGCACAGCGTGCAGTTGGTGATCGGCGAACAAGTCGATGTGTCGCTGTCCACGCACGGCACACAATTGCGCGTCGAGCGCGTGGTGGTGACCAATGTCAAGGTGATTGGCAAAAACCTCTCTGAGCTGGCGCTGACGCAGAGCTACGACGTGGTGGTGTCGCGCCTGAACCGCGCCGGTGTGCAACTGGTGCCCGGGCCCAGCACCACCCTGCAGTTTGGCGACATGCTCAACCTGGTTGGCATGCCCGACGCCATCGAGGTCGTGGCCGGCATGATGGGCAATGCGCAGCACAAGCTGCAGCAGGTGCACATGCTGCCGGTGTTTATCGGCATCGGGCTGGGCGTGCTGTTGGGCTCGGTGCCGTTTTATCTGCCGGGGATTCCGGCCGCCCTGAAGCTGGGTCTGGCCGGCGGGCCGCTGGTGGTGGCGCTGATCGTGTCGCGCATCGGCAGCATTGGCACGCTGCACTGGTTCATGCCACCGAGCGCCAATCTGGCCCTGCGCGAGCTGGGCATTGTGCTGTTTCTGGCAGTGGTGGGGCTGAAGTCCGGCGGCCAGTTTCTCGACACCCTGCTGCAGGGCCCGGGTGCGCACTGGGTGCTGTACGGTGCGCTGATCACACTGCTGCCGCTGCTGACGGTGGGCTTGCTGGCACGGCTGCTGTGGCGCACCAATTACCTCAGTCTGTGCGGCCTGCTGGCCGGCTCCATGACCGACCCGCCGGCGCTGGCCTTTGCCAACGCCATGCATCCCACCAGCGGTGCGGCTGCCTTGTCGTATGTCACGGTCTATCCGATGGTGATGTTCCTGCGCATCGTGGCGCCACAGTTGCTGGCGCTGTTGCTGTGGGTGTCGGCTTAGTGCGGGTGGACTGACCCATCCATTGGGGGCTGATACAGACGGCCAGCCTACCCGTGTGCAGCTTGCTCAGGTCAAATCGAATGCACAAAAAAAGCCACCGTTTGGTGGCTTTTTTGTAGCATCCTGCGCTTATCTGATAAGGGCTAGACGGCTAATTCTTTCTCAATTCTGGTCTTGGTGTCGGCCAGCTCTTTGGGCAGGTGGTAGGCCAGTTTGGTGAACAGTTCGTCGTGCAGGGCCATTTCTTCTTTCCAGTCGGCCCGGTCCATGCTGGTCACGGTCTTGAATTGCTCGGCGGTGAAGTCCAGGCCGCTCCAGTTGAGGTCAGGGTAGTTCGGGCTGATGCCGAAGAAGTGTTCTGTGCCGGGCGCTGCGGTGTGATCCAGGCGGTCCAGAATCCACTTCAGCACACGCATGTTTTCCCCGTAGCCGGGCCAGACAAACTTGCCGTTGGCACCTTTGCGGAACCAGTTGGTGGTGTAGATCTTGGGCAACTTGACGCCGCTGGCCTGCAATTTGGCGCCCAGCGTCAGCCAGTGCTGGAAGTAGTCGGCCATGTTGTAGCCGGTGAACGGCAGCATGGCAAACGGGTCGCGCCGGACCACGCCGGCTTGCCCGACGGCAGCGGCAGTGGTTTCCGAGCCCATGGTGGCAGCCATATAAACGCCATCGACCCAGTTGCGAGCTTCGGTCACCAGCGGCACCGTGGTGGCACGCCGGCCGCCAAACATGAAGGCGTCGATGGGCACGCCAGCCGGGTTGTCCCATTCAGAGTCCAGGGCGGGGTTGTTGGTGGCGGCCACGGTGAAGCGCGAGTTGGGGTGCGCGGCCTTGGTGCCTTTTTCTTTGGCAATGGCGGGCGTCCAGTCGTTGCCCTGCCAGTCAATCAGGTGATCGGGCAATGCGTTGCCGGGGGCGTCGTGTTCCATGCCTTCCCACCAGACATCACCGTCGTCGGTGAGTGCCACGTTGGTGAAGATCACGTTCTTGTCCAGGCTGAGCATGCAATTGGGGTTGGTCAGCATGTTGGTTCCGGGTGCAACCCCGAAATAGCCGGCTTCAGGGTTGATGGCGTACAGTTTGCCGTCGGCCCCAGGCTTGATCCAGGCGATGTCGTCGCCCACGGTGGTGATCTTCCAGCCCTCAAAGCCGGCTGGCGGCACCAGCATGGCAAAGTTGGTCTTGCCACAAGCACTGGGAAAAGCCGCGGCGACGTAGTGTTTCTTGCCCTGTGGGTTGGTGGCACCCAGAATCATCATGTGTTCGGCCAGCCAGCCCTCGTCGCGCGCCATGTTGGAGGCAATGCGCAAGGCAAAGCACTTTTTGCCCAGCAGGGCGTTGCCGCCGTAACCCGAGCCGTAGCTCCAGATCTCACGGGTTTCGGGGTAATGCACGATGTACTTGGTCTTGTTGCAAGGCCAGGCCACGTCTTTCTGGCCGGTTGCCAGCGGCGCACCAACAGTGTGCATGCAGGGCACAAAGGCGCCATCGGTGCCGAGCACGTCATAAACGGCTTGGCCCATGCGCGTCATGATTTTCATGTTGGTGGCGACATAGGCGCTGTCAGACAGCTCGATGCCGATATGCGCAATCGGGCTGCCCAGCGGGCCCATGCTGAACGGGATGACGTACATCGTGCGGCCCTTCATGCACCCGGCAAACAGGGGCGGTGTGCCATCGGCCAGACCGGTTTGCAGCAAGGCGCGCATCTCGGCCGGGGCCATCCAGTTGTTGGTGGGGCCGGCGTTTTCGGCCTTTTCGCTGCAGATGTAGGTGCGGTCTTCTACGCGCGCCACGTCGCTGGGATCGCTACAGGCCAAAAAACTGTTCGGACGTTTCGCCGGGTTGAGCTTCTTAAAGGTGCCCGAATCGACCAACTGCTGGCACAACGCAGCGTATTCCTCTTGTGAGCCATCACACCAGTGCACGGCGGCGGGCTGAGTCAGTGCAGCCATCTCGCTCACCCACTGGATGAGCTTGGTGTTTTTGACGTAGGCGGGCGCCGAGAGGGTGGGGACAGTTGCGTTCATGAAATCTCCTGGTTAAAACAGTGGGCAGAGGGCGTTCAACAAGTTTGGCAGCACCCGTCTGATGGACGCGACCCGACGGGCGTGTCAAGCCAGGCGGAGCGACAGAGCCAGGCCATTCGATTTTGCAACGCGTTGATTGGGGTTTGCACTCATGCGCAAAAAACCGAAATGGGATAAGCACGAGAAATTCTAGCCTCATGCCTGTCCGGTGCGCGATCTATTTGGCCGCAGCTTGATCTGGCTCAAGCCTGTGCGGACTTGTGTTGGACCGACCTCGGTGTGGTTGGCGGCGCCAGCCGAGCGCCTGGCGTCGGCGGGTGAGTCAACTGACGCGGCAGATTTTGAGCATATTGGCGCCGCCGGGCGCGCCCATGGGCTCGCCACAGGTGATGGCATAGACGTCGCCGGTCTGCACGATGTGGCGCTTTTTCAGGTCGGTCTCGGCTTGTGCCAGCGCGGTGTCGCGCTCGGCGCTGGTGTCGATCAGCAGCGGGCGTACATTGCGATAAAGCGTCATTTTGCGTTGGGTGGCGACTTTGGAGGTCAGCGCGTAAATCGGTACCTTGATCAGATGACGGCTCATCCAGAGTGCGGTGGAGCCACTGTCGGTCAATGCCACGATGGCCTTGGCGCCCAAGTGGTGCGCGGTGAACAGCGCGCCCATGGCGATCGTCTGGTCGATGCGGGTAAAGGTCTTGCCGGCAAAGTCGGCGTCGAGCTGCAGGTCGCGCCCGGCCTCGGCGGTGTGGCAGATCTTGGCCATTTCGACGACGGTTTCAAGCGGGTACTTGCCAGCGGCTGTTTCTGCCGACAGCATCACGGCATCAGTGCCGTCGAGGACGGCGTTGGCCACGTCGCTCACCTCGGCCCGGGTGGGGACCGGGTTGGTGATCATCGACTCCATCATCTGTGTGGCGGTGATCACCACACGATCATGCTCACGCGCCAGTTTGATCATGCGCTTTTGCAGCGCTGGCACCACGGCGTTGCCGACCTCGACGGCCAGGTCGCCACGCGCCACCATGATGCCGTCGCTGGCCAGCAAAATCTCTTCCAGACGCGGTATCGCCTCAGCGCGTTCGATCTTGGCAATCAGGCCGGGACGGTGGCCGTTTTCGGCTGCCACACTGCACAGTTGGCGCGCCATTTCCATGTCGGTGGCACTTTTGGGAAAACTCACCGCTACATAGTCTGCCTGAAAGGCCATCGCTGTGCGGATGTCGTCCATGTCCTTGGCGGTCAGCGCCGGGGCACTGAGGCCGCCACCTTGTTTGTTGATGCCCTTGTTGTTGGACAACTCGCCGCCAAGTTTGACGGTGGTGTGGATGGCTTCACCGATTACCTCATCGACGGTGATCACGATCAGCCCATCGTTGAGCAGCAGCACATCACCGGGCTTGACCTCGCGCGGCAGGGACTTGTAATCCAGCCCCACGCATCCGGCATCGCCAAGCTCGGTGCGCGCAGCGTCCATGATGAAGCTCTGCCCCGGCTCCAGAAACACCTTGCCTTGCGCAAACTTGCCGACCCGGATCTTGGGGCCTTGCAGGTCGGCCATGATGGCTACTTCGCGGCCGGCCCGGGCGGCGGCTTCGCGCACCAGGCGGGCCCGGTCAATGTGGTCTTGCGTTTTGCCGTGGCTGAAATTCAGACGCACCACGTTGACGCCGGCACGGATCATTTGCTCCAGCAGGGCGGGGTCGCTGGAGGCTGGGCCCAGGGTGGCAACGATTTTGGTAGCGCGACGCGGCATGAATGTGTCTCCAGGTTGTCAAAGCAGGGGCATTCTCACACGGATGCAAGTCAGTCGTGAGCCGGCGAGCGCCGATGTCCCCGTCAGCGTCTGCCATGTTGTCATGACGGCCCTATTTGCCCAGCGCCGGAAAGAGCAGCACCAGTCCGTCCGACATCACCTCGACGGCCAGGGCCGCCAGAATCAGGCCCATCAGGCGGGTCATGACATTGATGCCGGTCTTGCCCAGCACCCGCGCAATCGGGTGTGCCAGCGAAAAGCACAGCGCGGTGGCCAATGCGATCACCAGCCCGTAGCCGACCAGGGTGCCCAGTTGCCACAGCGTTCTGGCCTTTTCAGCGTAAATCACCACGGTGGACATGGTGGCCGGGCCGGTCAGCAGTGGAATGGTCAGTGGGACCACGGCGATGCTGGCGCGCGCTGCGGCATCATGCATTTCTTCGGCGTTGGACTTGGCCTCGGCCGGCTGGGCGTTGAGCATGGCCAGAGACGATGTCAGCAGCAGCATGCCGCCGCCGACCTGAAAGCTGGCCAGCGAAATGCCAAAGAACTCCAGCACATGCAAGCCCATCAGCGCGCACACGGCAATCACCGTAAAGGCACTGAAGGCGCTAATCCAGATCGTGCGCCGACGCTGCGCAGGGCTGAAGTCTTGCGTGTAGTGGATGAAAAATGGCACGATGGCCAGCGGGTTGACGATGGCCAGCAGAGTGACCAGTGGTTTGAAGTCCATGCGGTGGGTGGCTCGGGCAGTCCGTGGGCGTAGGGTCAGAATTTTCGGGTGATCCGCATGGTAGCCGCAAGCTTGCTGCGTCTGGCTGGACAATGCGCGCCCAAACGCACAGTCACAGGAGCTTTATTCATGTCCAGCCACATCGAGTTGACCGCAGGCGATGGTTTTGTTGTCCCGGCCTACCAGGCACGCCCGACCGGGCCAGTCAAGGCTGCGCTGGTGCTGGTGCAGGAGATTTTTGGCCTGAATGCGCACATTCGCGCAGTGGCCGATGATTTTGCCGCACAGGGCTACCTGGTCTTGGCACCCGCCATGTTCCACCGGGTTCGGTCGGGTGTCGAGCTGGCCTACACGCCCGATGACATCGCAGCAGGCCTGGCGCTGAAGGCACAGATCGAGGCCTTGCCCGCGCCAGGCGTTCTGCAAGATATTCAGGCCTGCATGGACCATGTGCTGACACTGGCAGGCAAGGTCGGGCTGGTGGGCTATTGCTGGGGTGGCTTGCTGACCTGGCGGGCGGCATGTCTGCTCAAAGGCGTCGGCGCGGCTGTGCCGTATTACGGCGGCGGCATGACGCAAGCTGGCGAGTTGGCCCGCACTGCGCAAGCACCGGTGCTGGCACATTTTGCGCAGGACGACCATTCGATTCCGATCGAAGGCGTGCACCGCTTTCGTGCCGCCCACCCTGAGGTGGAGGTTCATCTCTACCCGGCCGGTCATGGTTTCAACTGCGACCATCGCGCGGCCTTTGATGCCACCGCCGCGGCGCAGGCACGCCAGCGCACTCTGGCCTTTTTTGACCATCATTTGACGTTATGAAGTTGCCAGGAAATTTGCAGGATAAACGCCTCTTGCGCTTATCCATAAAGCGTCGATAGCTATAGAAAAAATAGCAATGTCGGGTGTTGTGCCGCATCATCGGCTGCTGCGGCTCAGATAGCGCTTTCGCCAGAACAGCAGCACCAGCGCCAGCGCCACCAAGGCCATCAGCCCGATTGCCCACCACAGGCCGCGCTGCTGGTGGATCAGGGGCATGGACTCAAAATTCATGCCAAAAAATCCCGTTACCAGATTCAGCGGCAGAAAGATGGCTGTCAAAACGGTCAGCGTGCGCATGATTTCGTTGGTGCGGTGGCTTTGTGCGCTGAAGTGAATCTGCACCGCGACTTCGGCGTTTTTTTCGAGTTGACGCACATGGTGGGTCACGCGCTCGATGTGTTCCAGTACATCACGGCTGCGCACCTGAAGCAGGTCGCGCTCATGATGGTTCAGGTGGGCGTCGCCCTCTGGCCAGCCTTTCAGGGTTTCGATCCAGTCCTGCACGGCACTGCGTTGGTCTTCGCAAACCTCCTCCAGGTGGCGCAGGGTCTGACGTGCATCAAGCAGGGTGTGCCAGTTGCTGAAACGCGCCTTCGGGTCGAGCAGCTCGGTCTGCCAGTGGTCCAGTTGATGGCTGAGCTCGCGGCGTAGCGCCAAAAAGCCGTCCACCGAGTGGTTGATGATGCGCAGCATCAGGTCGGCCGGGTGGCCGGGCACGCCGCGCGCGCCCGCCGAGCGGCTGTCCGGCGTGACTGCGCTGGCATCAAGCGGGCCGCCAACAGCCAGCAAGCGCTGCACATAACCATCGCGCACGGCGCAATCTTGAGGATGCACGCTCAGCAAGACCCGATCCAGCACCACAAAACCGACCGGACTGGTGTCGATGCGGTGCATGACGGGCGGCCCGCTGCGCCTCTTGCCCTTGCCTGCAAACGCATCCAGACCCACTTCGGGGCTGCCTGGGTGGCTGGCCAGACGGCGAAACACCAGCAGGTCGTATTGGGATGTGTAGTCAAAACGCGATGGCAATTGACTGTTCAGCAGGTCGGCCATGTGCAGATCGACCAATTGCAAGCCGCACCAGCGCTGCAGCGCCGCCTGCAATGGGGTGTGCGCCTGCTGCAATTCGGTGCGGGTGCAGCTCAGCCACAGGTAGCCCTGGGCTGGCAGAGCCAAGGTCTCCAGTGCAGTGGTGCTTGGCAGCGCCAGCTCGGTCACTGTGGCGCGATGGATGGCGAAAGCGCGCATTGGCAGATCGATAAAAAAGTAAAGAAAACGGCTCTCTGGCCATTAAATAAAAGCGCTAGCAGCTATATTTACAATAGCAATCTGGCGGCGTCGCGGGCAAAATAGGTCAGCACGCCGTCGGCGCCAGCGCGCTTGAACGCCAGCAGGCCCTCAAGCATCACCGCATCATGGTCGAGCCAGCCGTTTTGCGCCGCCGCCTTGAGCATGGCGTATTCACCGCTGACCTGGTAGGCAAAGGTGGGCACCCGAAACTCGTCCTTGACCCGGCGCACGATGTCCAGGTAGGGCATGCCGGGCTTGACCATCACCATGTCGGCGCCTTCGGCAATGTCGAGCGCCACCTCGCGCAGGGCCTCATCGCTGTTGCCTGGGTCCATCTGATAGACCTTTTTGTTGCTTTTTCCCAGATTTCCGGCAGAGCCCACTGCATCACGAAAGGGGCCATAAAAGGCCGATGCGTATTTGGCGCTGTACGCCATGATGCGGGTGTGGACAAAGTGTTGCGCTTCGAGCGCCTGGCGGATGGCGCCGATGCGCCCGTCCATCATGTCGCTGGGTGCAACGATATCGGCCCCGGCACCCGCCTGTGTCAACGCCTGTTTCACCAGCAGTGCGACGGTGGCGTCGTTCATGATGTAGCCGTCTTCGGCCGGGTTGGGGTCTGGCAGGCCGTCCTGACCGTGGCTGGTGAAGGGGTCGAGTGCGACATCGCACATGATGCCGAGTTGCGGGAACTCTTTTTTCAACGCCTGCACAACCCTTGGGATCAAGCCATCCGGGTTCAATGCTTCACGTCCATCGGGTGTTTTGAGCGATTGTTCGATGACCGGAAACAGCGCCATGACAGGAATGCCCAGGCGCACGCAATCTTCGGCCACTGGCAGCAGCAAGTCCAGACTCAGGCGCTCAACACCGGGCATGGAGGCCACCGGCTGGCGCTGGTGCTGGCCGTCCACGACGAATACCGGGTAAATCAGGTCGTGGCAGGTGAGTTGATGCTCCCGCACCAGGTTGCGCGTGAAGTTGTCGCGCCGCAGTCGCCGAGGGCGGCCAGAGGGGTAAGGTGCAAAAAAAGTCATGGACAGGTCCAGAGGATCAAAAAAAATGAATGGTATTCTGAAAAAAAACCGATCATGGGCTTGATCGGGGTCGATTTATTTGTTAAATTTCGCCCCGGACAGTTTACTGTCCCCCGCTTTTCCTCCCTGAGCGGGGCCTTGATGTGTGACAGCTAAAAGGCTTACCACCCCAGCCCTTGTGCTGGGGTTTTTTTTTGCCTGGCGCTTTTGTGCCGCAAGTCTGCCTGGCTTTAACCCGTTGCAATCGGCAGCGCCGGGGGCACTGGCTGACAATGCGGTTTTGGCTTTACCTGAATCATCATCATGCTCTGGATCAAGTCGCTTCATCTAGTCTTTATCGCCAGTTGGTTTGCCGGGTTGTTTTACTTGCCCCGGATTTTTGTCAATCTGGCCATGGTGGCGCCTGAGTCGGTCGCCGAGCGCGAGCGTTTGCTGCTGATGGCGCGCAAGTTACTGCGCTTCATGACCATCATCGCCATTCCCGCAGTTGGCCTGGGGCTTTGGTTGTGGATTGGCTACGGCATTGGCTGGGGGCCGGGTAACGCCTGGATGCACGCCAAGCTGGCCTTGGTGATCGTGGTCATCGGCTACCACCACGCCTGCAGCGTGATGCTGAAGAAATTTGTGCGCGGCGAACAGCGGCACAGCCATGTCTGGTATCGCTGGTTCAACGAAGCACCAGTGCTCCTGATGCTGGCGATTGTCTGTCTGGTGGTCATGAAGCCGTTCTGATGCACTGATGCCGAAGCATAAGACCTCAGCCTGGCCGCTGGCACTGGTTTACGGCGGGTTGATCAGCTACGCCAGCCTGTATCCATTTGCCTACTGGCGTGATCAGGGCACTTCGGCCTGGCTGTTTTGGCTGGCGCCTTGGCCTCGCTATTGGACCGGCTTTGATGTCGTGGCCAATACGCTGGGGTACATGCCATTGGGCTTTTTGCTTGCTTTGAGTGCGCTGCGGACCGGCCACAGTCGTTATGCACTGGCTTATGCCGTTTTGGCGACGACTGGCCTGTCATTTGCACTGGAGTTTTTGCAGGTTTTTTTGCCTGATCGCGTGCCATCGAACCTGGACCTGGCGCTTAACAGTCTGGGCGGGCTGCTGGGTGCCCTGGGTGCCTGGACGCTGGAGCGCGCTGGAAGTTTGCAACGCTGGGAGCGATTTCGGGCGCAATGGTTTGTCGAAGAGTCGCGCGGTGCCATGGTCTTGCTTGCCCTTTGGCCCCTTGCCTTGCTGTTTCCCAGCGCAGTCCCTTTTGGCTTGGGCCAAGTGTCGCACCGTCTGGTGACTGCACTGGCTGAGCAGTTGGAGGGAAGCGGCCTGCAGGGCTGGTTTGCACCAGCCTCATTGGAGCTTCAGCCGGCCAGCGCCACCGTCGAGTGGCTGTGCATGGTGTTTGGGTTGTTGACGCCTGGCCTGTTGGCTTATTGTGTGATCCGTCAGCGTCGCAAACGTGCCTTGTCTGTGCTGTGGCTGATTTGCCTGGGGGTGGGCGCAACAGCACTTAGTGCAGCCCTGAGCTTTGGGCCAACGCACGCGTGGGTCTGGTTGGGTAGGCCTGTGCTTGTCGCCTTGGCCGGTGCTGCGCTGCTGTTGCTGGCGTTGCTGCCAGTGCAACGGCGGGCGGCAGCGGTGCTTGCTGTGTTGCTGTTGGGGGTTCAGTTGAGTTTGCTGAATCAAAGTGCGGTGAATCCTTACTTTGAGCAGACCCTGTTCATGTGGGAGCAAGGGCGATTCATCCGGTTTCATGGTCTGGCCTTGTGGCTGGGCTGGTTATGGCCGTTTGCCGCTTTGGTGTATCTGCTGGCGGTGGCGGTGTCCAACGAGTCAAAAAACTAGAATCAGCCCATGAGTGAAACCAAACCCCAGGACGTCGGTTCCGTGGCCCAAACCGATACAAGTTATTTTCAGAGGCACATTTTCTTTTGTCTGAACCAGCGCGACAACGGCGAGTCCTGCTGTGCCCAGTTTGATGCTGCGGCCGCTTTTGAGCATTGCAAGTCGAAAGTCAAGGCCGCTGGCTTGGCTGGAGCGGGGCGTGTTCGAGTCAATAAGGCCGGGTGTCTGGACCGCTGCGCGGCCGGCCCGGTCGCAGTGGTGTACCCGGAGGCGGTCTGGTACAGCTATCTGGATGCTGCGGACATCGACGAGATTGTCCAGTCGCACCTGAGCGACGGCCGCGTGGTGCAGCGTCTGCTGATCCCGGCCGAGCTTGGTCGCTAGCGGGACGGCTAAAATTTTTCAAGCAGCGTTTCGGGCCTTCGTGCTTGATGGTTGTGCGTCAAAAGCTATAAAAATAATAGCTTTTCCTTCTTTCTCGTGAGCGGCCGAGGCGCTGCTGCACGGTTTCGGATTGTTATGAAACGACTATTGCTGATTGTCTTGTCTTTTGTTTGGTGCTCGGTGTGGGCGCAGGTTCCGCAGCCCCCGGAGATCGCAGCGCGATCCTATTTGCTGATCGATGTGACGGCCAATCAAATCCTGGCTCAGCGAGATATCGACATGCCAGTGGAACCTGCTTCGTTGACCAAGTTGATGACGGCGTATCTGGTGTTTGATGCGTTGCGCAGCAAGAAAGTCAGCCTCATGCAGACCTTGCCGGTGAGTGAACGCGCCTGGAAAATGCCAGGCTCGCGCATGTTCATCGACCCCAAGATGTCGGTGCCGGTCGAAGATTTGATCAAAGGCATGATTGTGCAAAGCGGCAACGACGCGACGGTTGCGTTGGCAGAGGGCGTTGGCGGCAGTGTCGAGCGCTTCGTGCAATTGATGAACGACCAGGCAAGGCTGCTCGGCATGACCGCCACTGTGTACAAAAATCCTGAAGGACTCACGGAGGTGGGTCATGTCACCACTGCGCGCGATTTGAGTGTCCTGGCGACCCGCTTGATGCGGGACTTTCCTGACTATGTGGCGTATTACGCGATCAAGAAATACCGTTACGCTGGCACGCCGGCGGCCAATGACAACAACCGCAATCTGTTGTTGTTTCGCGACCCTTCGGTGGATGGCCTGAAGACAGGGCACACCGAGGCGGCAGGCTATTGCCTCATTGCCACGGCACATCGTGAGGTGACGGGTGTGGGGTCGCGTCGGTTGCTCTCGGTGGTATTGGGTGCGGTCAGCGAGAACATTCGCGCCAACGAGTCGCAGAAGTTATTGAACTGGGGTTACACCGCATTTGAAGCCGTCAAGCTCTTTGACGCAGGGCAACCCGTGGTGACAGCCGCGGTCTGGAAGGGGCAGCAAGCCACGGTCGCACTCGGCAAAACTGGCGCCCTCGTGGTGGCAGTGCCGGCGGGGCAGGGTTCCAAGCTCAGCACGCAAGTGGTCAGGACGGATCCCCTGGTTGCTCCGATCGCCAAGGGTCAACCCTTGGGTGTGTTGCGGGTCAGCCACGCCGGACAGGTGATGGCAGAGCTGCCCTTGGTTGCCTTGCAAGGCGTGGAGCAGGCTGGTGTGCTCGGTCGTGCTTGGGACGCGCTGCGCTTATGGATCAAATAAATTGCATCTGACACTTTGACCTGATATAGTGGAGAGCTTTTCGGTATTTCCGAAGGGATTCACGTTTTTGTCTTTTCAAAGTTTTTAAGCGTTTTGGGACGTTTAGGGACGCTTCTAGGAGGCTCAGGTGCCAACCATCAATCAGTTAATTCGCCAAGGGCGGGCGGTCGAAGTGATCAAGTCGAAAAGCCCGGCGATGGAAAATTCTCCACAGCGCCGCGGCGTTTGTACGCGCGTTTACACCACGACCCCGAAAAAGCCGAACTCGGCTTTGCGCAAGGTCGCCAAGGTTCGTTTGACCAACGGGTTTGAGGTCATCTCTTACATCGGCGGTGAAGGGCATAACCTGCAGGAGCACAGTGTGGTGCTGGTGCGTGGTGGTCGTGTCAAGGACTTGCCCGGTGTGCGTTATCACATTGTGCGGGGTTCATTGGATTTGCAGGGTGTCAAGGACCGCAAACAGTCGCGTTCCAAGTATGGCGCCAAGCGTCCCAAGGCCAAGTAAGTTCTTGCGTTTGCTATGAAAATCGGTGTTTGTTGCTGCGTGGCGCTGTCAACAAACGAAGTGACCCACGGTTGGGTCGAGTAAGTGAGAGTCTTATTTTTTAACTCTCGCGGCATTGCCAGCAATGCCAACTGAAGCAATATGAGGTGAAAAAATGCCACGTCGTCGCGAAGTCCCTAAACGTGAAATCCTGCCGGACCCCAAGTACGGCAATGTCGAACTGTCCAAGTTCATGAATGTGATCATGGAAGGCGGCAAGAAAGCGGTCGCTGAGCGCATCATTTATGGTGCGCTTGAGCAAATTGCCAAGAAGAACCCAGATAAAGACGCACTGGAGGCGTTCACTGTTGCCATCAACAATGTGAAGCCGCTGGTCGAAGTGAAATCACGCCGGGTTGGTGGTGCCAACTACCAGGTCCCGGTTGAAGTGCGGCCGGTTCGTCGTCTGGCGTTGTCGATGCGCTGGATCAAGGAAGCGGCGCGCAAGCGGGGCGAGAAGTCCATGGCGCTGCGTTTGGCCAACGAATTGCTTGAGGCCACCGAAGGCCGGGGCGGCGCCATGAAAAAGCGCGATGAGGTTCATCGCATGGCCGAAGCCAACAAGGCGTTCTCGCACTTCCGCTTCTAATACGGATACGGTGGCCCTCAGAGTGCCTGAGGGTTGCCAACGGGCCATCAATTGCATGGCCTGATCCATCAGACAAAGATCACCTAAGGATCCATCATGGCCCGCCATACCCCTATCGAGCGCTACCGTAACATCGGTATTTCTGCGCACATCGACGCTGGTAAAACCACTACCACCGAGCGTATTCTTTACTACACCGGCGTGAACCACAAAATTGGTGAGGTGCACGACGGCGCGGCTACCATGGATTGGATGGAGCAAGAGCAAGAGCGTGGCATCACCATCACCTCTGCTGCGACGACCTGTTTCTGGAAAGGCATGGACACTTCCTTGCCTGAGCACCGGATTAATATCATTGACACCCCAGGGCACGTGGATTTCACGATTGAGGTAGAGCGCTCCATGCGCGTGCTGGATGGTGCGTGCATGGTTTATTGTGCGGTCGGTGGTGTGCAGCCACAGTCTGAAACTGTCTGGCGCCAAGCCAACAAGTACAAAGTGCCGCGTCTGGCATTTGTCAATAAGATGGACCGTACGGGCGCCAATTTTTTCAAGGTTGTGGATCAGATGCGCCTGCGGTTGAAAGCCAACCCGGTGCCGATGGTCATTCCTATCGGCGCCGAAGACAGCTTTACCGGTGTTGTGGACCTGATCAAGATGAAGGCCATCATTTGGGACGAGGCGTCTCAAGGGATGAAGTTCGACTACCGTGAGATTCCCTCTGAGTTGCTTGGCTTGGCCAAAGAGTGGCGCGAGAAGATGGTAGAGGCCGCCGCCGAAGCCTCTGAGGAGTTTATGAACA
>JFJP01001982.1_pt1 | contig 17278 bp, 7 predicted proteins | sample 431651 | NCBI WGS metagenome assembly JFJP01 (sample SAMN02602958, study PRJNA72255) | Microbial mat metagenome, whole genome shotgun sequencing project. | biome: fresh water; feature: sink hole; material: water; isolation source: purple microbial (photo- and chemosynthetic) mats found in... | reverse complement strand
ATGGATGGACGTCTCGTCGATGCGTGGCGACGAGACGTGCCACCCCCTGTTTTTCAGACGGCCTCTTGGACCCGGAGCTGGCGTTAGGCTCTCACTCCCCCTTCTCCACCGCCGGCTCCTTTTCCGCAACGACCGTGAAGAACCGATCCATGTCCTCCTCATTCTTCGTGGTGGTGGCGGGAGAGCTGCCAGCCGTCGTGCCGGTCATGACGGAGCCGAACATGAGCATGCCCTTGAGGGCGACACAGAGCTCGGACTCGGGCTTGAGTGTGGGTTCGTCCTTGATGACGGTTCGCGCGGTGGACCAGGCGAGTTCTTCGAGCGAGGACTTCGCGTCGTCAGTGAACTTGCGGTATTGCGGGACGCAGACGAGGAACGCGCAGCTGTTGTCGCGGAGTTCGCAATGGACCACATACTTCGCGGTTTTGGGGGCCTTGCCCTTGCTGGACTCGAAGGCCAACTGGTGCATACCGCTCATCAGGGTGGCATACTTTTTGGCTAGATCCACGGCCTTCGGGGTGTTGCCGTAGGCGGTTTGGCTGGAAGACGAGGAAATCGACAGGGCGGCGGCCTCCCGCGGAGACTTGGTCTCGCGGTTGGGATTGCCGTCCTTGGCAACCAACAACGCAAGGACGACCATGGCGACCAGTCCGACCGAGGAACAGGCAATCCCGGCAACCGCCTGGTTTTTCCCGCCAACCAGACCCTGCCCCTTCTTGGCACGGCTCAGGCCGATGGTGCCAAGCACGAGTCCCGCGATGCAGAGGAAGATGGAGGGACAAAACAGGAAGCTTGTCAGCAACCCGATGATCCCGAGAATCATCGACGTCTTGGCGACCCCGTTGGCCTGATAGGAGACGGTGGTTGCGGAAGTGCCATGGAATCCCGGGCCGGAATAACCACCTTGATGAGGTTCGCGAAGGGCGGACGGCATCGCTCCGGGAAGCGGTGGTGGTGTTCCAGTCGGTGACGATGGAACCGTTCCACCCCAGGTGAGAACCTCGGGCTTGAAGGTGCCGCCGCATCGCTCGCACAGGATGAAGTCCGCCACCTTGCCCATCGGAATCAGGGGCACGAAGAACAGGGTGAAAAACCGCGTGACGGACTTGTGCTGATAGCCGGCCCCGGAACCGCAGGCCGGACAATGAAAGGATCCCTTGATTTTAACGGAGGTAATGCCCGAGGTGCCAAAGATGATCATGTCCGTTATCCTGATGAAGGAAGACCGGTGGAGAAAAGGAGAAAATTCCGGCGGGACTCAGGGGCTACAATAGGGGAAATTGGGGATTTTTTAACCTCTGGCTAACAGATAAGGAATCTGTAGTTGTGCCGAATCCTGGCGAAGTTCACCGTCTTGAAATCAGTGAATCAGTGCAATCAGTGGTTCCTTCCGATCTCCACCTCCCTCAACGATCCGTGGTGTCGGGAACCCGCGCCTGATGGCCGCTGCACCGAAAGAACAAGCGGGCTGCCGCATCACGGCAAAACTGATTGAAGGGCGTCTTTAAGGAAGTCAGGATTACGGACTCGGCGACCGGTGATCGCCGCTACGGGATCAGCGTCCGAATAGCAGACAAATCGGGCTCGGCGAGGCAACCGTGTTTGCCGGCTCGCCCAGCCTGCCGGTCTCCGGATCGAGCGGCAGCACGCTGATGGTGTTGGAATTCTGATGGGCGCAAAGCAGCCACTTGCCACTCGGGTCGATCTTGAAATGGCGGGGGACTTTTCCACCGCAGGGGGCGTGCTGGAGAAACGTCAAGGCGCCGGTTGTGGCATCGCGTTGATAGACGATGATCGAGTCGTGGCCGCGGTTCGAGGCATAGACGAATTTACCGTTGGGATGGACTTCGATTTCGGCGGTGGTGCTTTTTCCGCTGAAGTCGGCCGGTAAGGTCTGCACCGTTCCAAGCGCTGTGAATTTCCCGTCCGCATAGGACGCCGCGAGCACGGTATTGTGCAGCTCGTTGAGCACGTAGGCATGCTTTTCATCCGGGGAAAACGCCAGGTGCCGTGGTCCCGCGCCGGGGGCGGTGGTGAGCGAGGGCAGCGGCTCGCCGAGTTTGGAGGTGGCCGCATCGAACGGATAGACGAACACCTGGTCCAGCCCGAGGTCCGGCATGAAGAAGTGTTGGTTAGCCTTGTCGAAATAAACGCCGTGCGCGTGCGGGCCGTCCTGCCGTGGGAGGTTGGGACCGGTGCCGGTGTGTTTGATGACGGAAACGGCAGCCCCGGGAACACCATTGTTACCCAGCTTGATCGTGGAGAAACTCCCGTCGCCGTAATTCGCGACGGCGATGGTGCCGCCGGTGGCATCCACCGCCACGTGGCAGGCGCCCTTGCCGCCGGCGGAGGCCTCGCCGAGGAATTTCAGACCGTGATTTTCTCCGATGGCGAAGGCCGCGACGGAACTCGATCCATCGGGAAACGGCTGGCTGGGTGCTCCGCAGGCATAGAGCAACGGCTTCGTCGGATGCAGCGCGAGGAATCCTGGATTCTGATACTCCGCCGCGAGCACCGGCTCAGTGAGCTTGCCGCTGGCGGAGTCGAAGTCGGCCAGATAGATGCCCTTGCTCACGGAGTTTTTCCCGGTGTTCGTCCCGATGAAGACGGGAAGCGCTTGCAGCGACGCGGTGAGAAGGACGAACGGGGTGATGATTTTGGGAAACACTGCGGGATAACGCTTTTGGGAGTTCATTTTACACATCGAATCCGAAGTGCCGCCTGGCATTCCCGAAACACACGTCGCGGATCAGCCCGGAGAGCGCTTCGAAATCGTCCGGCAACTCGCCCCGGTCAGTCTCGCCGCCGATGAGATTGCAGAGGATGCGGCGGAAATATTCGTGGCGCGGGAACGACAGGAACGAGCGCGAGTCGGTGAGCATGCCGACGAAGCGCGAAAGCAGCCCGGTCGCTGATAGAGCGTCGAGCTGGAGTTCCATGCCGTTTTTCTGATCGAGGAACCACCAGCCGGAACCGAACTGGATCTTGCCCGCCACGGTGCCGTCCTGGAACGCACCGGTGAGGCAGGCGAACAGATAGTTGTCGCGCGGATTGAGGTTGTAGAGAACGAGTTTCGGAAGGCCGCCGCCGGTTGCCAACGCATCCAGGTAGGTCATCAGCGCCGCGCCCTGCGGGGTGTCGCCGATGGTGTCGTAGCCGGTGTCCGGACCGAGTTTCCCGGCCATGTGCGAATTCACGTTCCGAGCGGCTCCGAGGTGGAGCTGCTTGGTCCAGCCCTTCGCTGCATCGAGCTGGCCGAAGAATACCATTAGATAGAAGGAGAATTTCTCCTTCTCCTCCGGCGATGCGGCTTTCCCGGAAAGGGCGCTGTTGAAGATCATCGCCGCATCCTCGTCCGTGCAATGCAACCCGGGCAGGCGGTCCAGGCCGTGATCGGACAAGCGGGCACCTGCCGCGTGGAAGTCGTCATGGCGCTTCTGGAGCGCGGCCAACAAGTCGGATAGATGGACGATGGCCATGTCCGAGACGGCTTCGAGTTTCTCCAGCCACGGCTTGAGCAGCTCCGGCCGGTCCACCAGTAGCGCCTTGTCCGGGCGGAAAGTAGGCACCACCAGTGTCTTCAAGTCCGAAGCGGCGATGGCATGATGATCGGTCAATGGATCCGCCGGATCATCGGTGGTGCCCACCACTCTGACGTCGAATTTTTTCAAGAGCCCGTGGACGGAGAAATCCGGCTCGGCGAGTTTCTCGTTCGTCCGCTCCCAGATCTCGTCGGCGGTGTCGGGAGTGAGCAGCAGATCGATGCCGAAATAGCGCTGCAGTTCGATGTGCGTCCAGTGGTGGATGGGATTGCGCAGGGTGTAGGGCACGGTCTCCGCCCACGCCTGGAATTTTTCGCGCGGCGTGGAATCGCCGGTGATCAGGTCTTCGGCAATGCCGTTCGCGCGCATCAGGCGCCACTTGTAATGATCGCCGCCGAGCCAGATCTCGGAAATGTCCGACCACCGGTGGTTGGTCGCGATCTCGCGGGGTGACAGGTGGCAGTGGTAGTCAATGATGGGTTGATCCTTCGCGACTTCATGGAAAAGCCGGCGTGCCGTGGGTGAGTAGAGCAGGAAGTTTTCGTCGAGGTAGGCCATTGCGCAATCATTCCACCGTGGGAACCGCGCCGGGCCAAGCGGTAAAATAGAGAATTTCAAGATTCGGACGATTTGCCGCAAAACGGCCTTCAGCGGTTTGAGAAAATTCATTTCCAAAGTCCGGGATATTTTCCATTCCCGAGCATTCCCGTTGCCACATCGGCATTTACCGTGAAATTCTGGTCGTGATCATGACGCAAGAACCCCAAGCCATCGAAGTCGAAGTCGTTGAGATCGATGGACGCACGCCGCCAGCCATGTCCCCACACCGGGAAGAATCGCCACCCCGGCAATCCTGGCAGGGTTGGCAAAGTTGGCCGGGATTGGTCCGCCGGCTTGATAGCCGTTGGTGGCCGCTGTGGGTGATTCTTGGATCGGTCGCCGTTTTCCTGCTGCTCACGGTGGGGGTCTTCGTCGGCATCCTGTATCTCATCTTCCGGATCGTGAGCGGAATCCTGCGGGCGATTTTCGGCTGAGTTTTCCTCACCGACGGATTTCCTGTGAGAGATGAGCCAGTCATCTTCCACGGCAAATTTCCACTCGACCGATCGAAGCGAGGATCCATGATTCATGCGATACGATGAGTAAACGATTCGTCCTTTTTCTCCTGTTATCTTGTATCCATGCCCAAGCGGCCATCCTGAGAGTCCGCTCCGGGGTCGTCGGGGGGACCGGTGACGGATCGAGTTGGGCCAATGCCTATCCATACCTTCAAAACGCGATCATCGCCTCCAACACCGGTGATGAAATCTGGGTCGCTGCGGGAACTTACTATCCCGACGAGGGCACCTCCCAGACTAACGGCTCGTCGAGCGCGAAATTCAGTCCACAACGGAGCATCAGCCTGTTTGGAGGATTCTCGGGCACGGAAACCTTGAAAACCGAAAGGAACCCGGCGCAAAACCTCACCATCCTCAGCGGCGACATCAGCCAGGACGACATCGATGTGGACGGCAACCAAATCACGGAATCCTCCGCCGACCTCCGCGGGACGAACTCCGTTTCCGTCGTGACTTTTACCAATACGAGCACCGGTGGCCGGCTCGATGGATTTACGATTACGGGCGGTTCCTCCTCGGGAACTGCAACCGGTGCGGGATTGAATAACGCACGTTCCTCGTTGCTGGTGACGAGATGCCATTTCCTAGGAAATCGGGCGGGCTCCGGCGGCGCGGTTCGCAATGCAGCAACCAACACGATTTTCTCCAATTGCATCTTCTCCGGCAACTCGGTGACTTTCGACGGTGGGGCCGTTTCCAATTCCTCCCAAGCCCTGTTCACCAACTGCCTGTTTTTCGCCAATACCGCCCTCCGCAACGGCGGCGCATTCTACAATACCGCCGCATCGCCGAATCTAAGCCAATGCACGCTCACTGGCAACTCGGCCCTGGCGGGCGGCGCGCTCTACAATGCCACCGGAGGCTTCCCCAATGTCCAAAATTCCATCCTCTGGAACAACCGGGCAAACGGCAGCACAAGCACGGCCTCCGCTTCAGTCGCCAGCGCCAGTTCGAGCTTTTATCCGAGATTCTCCAGCAGCCTGATCGCCAATTCTGGTGGCAGCACTGCCTGGGTCGCAGCGATCGGAACCAACCAAGGAAACAACCTTGATGCCGACCCGAAATTCCTGTTTCCACCGCCCTTCGGAACCATCCCACCCACTCTTGATGGCTTGCGCCCCGCCTTCGACTCACCCGTCATCAATACCGGTAGCAACTCAAATCTGCCACAAGACAGCACGGACCTCGATAACGATGGCAACCTCACTGAGCCAATCCCGCTCGACCTCGCCGGTGCAGCCAGAGTCAACAGCGGCACGACCGACATGGGAGTCTTTGAATTGGAAAACGGACCCGCCATCATCGCCGCGCCCGCCCGCTTGAGACTGGCCCCGAACTCGGGAATCCAGCTCGGAGCGTTCGATCTATCCACCGTCTTCGATGCCACCGCGACGACCTTCGCACTGGTGCATTCCACCTCGGCGAACGTCGCGACCGTCGCATTCAATGCGGCCACCGGCCAGATCGATCTGACCCCGCTCCCCGATACGATCGGGGAAGCGATCCTCGTCGTCACCGCTTCCAATGCCACCGGGCTGAAATCCTATCTAACACTGAAGTTCGAGGTCTTTCCCGACGTCGTTTACGTCGATTCCAACGCCACCGGCACCGGAACCGGGTTAAACTGGGCGAACGCGTTTCCCACCCTTCAGGATGCGCTCGTCCGAGGCGGCAGCCAGCACCAGCTCTGGGTCGCACAAGGTAATTACCGTCCCGACACCGGCGGCGGCCAGACTAACAACAGCGCTGACGCCAAATTCATTCTTCCGTCGGGCGTCTCCCTCCATGGTGGATTCAGTGGCACCGAAACCAATCTCTCCCAGCGCCCTCCCGCCACCTATTCGATCCTCAGCGGCGACGTGGGCGAGGATGACTTGAACGCGGACGGTGATTTCATCGCCGAATCCACCGCCAACATCGTCGGCAGCAACTCGGCCACCATTCTGGAAATTTCAAACACCGGCAACACCACCCACCTCGACCGGTGGATCATCACCGGAGCCGGAAAAACCTCCACCCAAGCCAGCGGCGGCGGCCTGAAACTTTCGGCGGCCAGCCCTCAAATCAGCGATTGCCGTTTCCTCGGAAATCGAGCCGCCACCGGGGGCGCGGTCTCCGTGGAAAAGGCATCCGTTCCTGCCTTCAGCGACTGTCATTTCCAAGGAAATTTGGCACCCTCCGGAGCGGCCGCTCTCAGCGACGCCTCGTCACCGGGATTCCTCCGCTGCGTCTTCACGGGCAACACCGCCAGCACCGATGGCGGGGCCATCCTCAACCGCAGCAATACCGTCGCCACTTACACCGACTGCGATTTCCAAGGCAACACCGCCGCCACATACGGCGGGGCGATCCGCAACACGAGCAGCACCATCAACATTCTCCGCTGCGAATTCTCCGGCAACTCCTTGACCAACACCTTCGCCCGAGGCGGCGCGATTTCCAACTCCTTCACCTCGGGAACCTGCCGCGACAGCCAGTTCACCGGCAACTCCTGTCCCGCCACCTCCAGTTATGGCGGTGCGATTTATGGTTCGGTCTCTCCCGTCGCATTCGTCGGCTGTGAATTTACCGGCAGCCTCGCCAACGAAGGCGGGGCGATCTTCATCGACTCTGGATCGCCACCGAGCCTGACTAACTGTCGGCTGGCCGGAAATTCCGCCCGTTCGGAAGGTGGCGCGATTTACATCAACGCCGTCGATCCGCTGATCATCGGCTGTGAATTCACCGGCAACAAGGCCATCACCTACCAAGGCGGCGCCCTTTACAACGATGCATCGTCTCCCGTGCTCGTGAACTGTTCCCTCTCGGGAAACTCGTCGGGCTGGAGTGGCGGAGCCATCTACAACCAGACGTGGAACACCAACGATCCTGCCGCGCCCTCGCTGACCAACTGCATCATTTGGAACAATCAGGCTCAGGGCGCATCCAACACCCCGGCCGCCTCCATCGCGGATTCATCCGACGACCACCCCACCACCCTCTCTCACTGCCTGATTGCGAATTCAAGTGGCAGCGCGTCATGGAATCCACTCGTCGGAGTCAATCTCGGTTCCAATCTCGACATCGATCCGCGTTTCCTCGTCACGCCCGATCCCGCCTCAGCCCCCACTCTAACCGGCGATCTCCGCCTTCAATCCAACTCCCCCGTCATCAACGCCGGGAATTCATCCGCCCTGCCTGCGGACAGCCAGGATGTCGATAGTGATAACGATCTGATAGAAATCCTGCCGCTTGATCGCCAGGGCAAGGCTCGCCTCTTCGGAATCGCAGTGGACATCGGTGCCTTCGAAACCGAATCCGGCCCACAAATCATCCAGCCCATTCCCCGCCTGCGCTTCGACCCGCTCACCGGACTTCACAGCTCGGCCCTCCTGCTCGCCAGTCACTTCGATGCCAGTGCCGTCAGCTTCGGCATCGATTCCTGGTCGCCCTCCCATATTCTAACTCCTTCCGTCAATCCCGCGACCGGCGCACTGGATATTGAAATCCAGCCCAACCAGTTCGGCACCACCGTCGTCGTGGTCAGTGCGGTCAATGCCGCCGGTCACACTTCTTACAGCACCGTGACCATCGACGTCTTCCCGCCCGTCGTCTTCGTGGACGCCCACGCCTCCGGACTCAACAACGGACTGACATGGACCAATGCCTTCACCACCGTCCAAAGCGCGTTGGCCATCGCCACCATCCCCGGAATCAACGTCGAAATCTGGGTCGCCAACGGTGTTTACTATCCGGACGACGGCCCCGGCCAGACCAACAATGCCACGACCTCAAGTTTCAAGCTTTTCGCGAACTGCTCGCTCTACGGCGGATTTTCCGGAAATGAAACCCAGCGTTCGCAACGCGATCCCGAGGTCAACCTGACCATCCTCAGCGGCGATCTTGCGCAGGACGACTCCAACACGGACGGAAACTTCATCGCGGAAACAGCAACCGCCATCGTCGGCACCAACGCCACCTCCATCCTTATCGGCGATGGCACCGGGCCCGCCGACATCCTCGATGGCTTCACCATCACCGCGGGCTACTCTTTGAATTCGTCAAGCGGCGCACTCTCCATCACCTCCGGCAGCCCGACCATCCGTTCCTGCGTCTTCCGTGGCAACCGTGCCATCAACGGTGGCGCGGTCCGGCTGAATCAAAGCCCGGCCACCTTCACCGACTGCCGCTTCCTCGCTAACAAAGTCGCGTCCCCCACCCTGAATTTCGGGACCGACGGCGGCGCGGTCCTATCCATTCAATCGTCTCCCACGTTCACGCGATGCCTGTTTCAAGACAACACATCGGTCGATACTTACATTGCCGGAGCCTCCGGGGGCGCGATCGCCAGCATCAATGGCGGCAGCCTGACGCTCACCGACTGCGACTTCATCCACAACTCATCACTCGGCGAAGGAGGAGCCTTAGTGTTCGAAGGGACGACCCTGATTCTCAACGGTTGCCGCTTTCTGCAGAATTCGACGACGATTGACAATCACTCGTGGGGCGGTGCCGTGAAAGCCACTGCCACCGTCCGCACCACCATCAACCGCTGCGAGTTCACGGGAAATAACACGCCGTCCGAAGGCGGAGCCATCTATATGTCGGCGAACGCTCCGCTGGATTGCGTCAACTCGGTCTTCAAGGGCAACTCAAGCCGTAGCGGCGGAGCCATTCTTCTCGGCGGATCCTCGCCCGCGCGTTTTACCAACTGCCAGTTCACAGGCAACGTCTCCTCGGGCGTCGGCGGCGCGGTGTATTGCGCCGCTTCCGACACAATTTTCTCCCAGTGCCTGTTCTCCGCCAACCGCGCCGCCCAGACCGGCGGCGCGATCTATCAATACCCTTCCTCCAACGGTTTCGTCCCCCGATTCCGCAACAGCATCCTCTGGAACAACCAATCCGGCGGCTCGACCGCCTCCTCCGAGGCCAGCATCGGCACCCAGGTTTACAGCGAGGTGACCGCCTCGTTCAGCGCCTGCATCATCCAAAACTCCGGCGGAAGCTCTAACTGGAAACCAGGATTCGGTGTGAACGGCGGCAACAACCAGGATGCCGACCCGCGTTTCGTCCTGCCGCTAACGCCACTCCAAGCCCCGTCCGCCGCAGGTGACTTCCGCCTTCAGGGAAACTCGCCCGCCATCAATGCCGGACTCGCCGCGTCCCTTCCGGCGGATGTCAGCGACCTCGACCTCGACGGAAATCTAGCGGAATCCCTGCCTGTCGACATTTCAGACCTTCCGCGCAGCCTTGGTGCCTCCGTCGATCTTGGCCCCTACGAGTCGGAGACCGGGCCCGCCATCGTCGCCGCCCAGCCGCAGGTCGAATTGAATCCCGACTCGGGAAATCAAACCGGACTCATCTCACTCGCCGGCATCTTCGATTCTTCGGCCGTCGGTTTCGCCCTAACCTCGATGTTTCCTGCCAACACTCTGTCAATTTCCGTCCACCCGACACTAGGAACACTGACGCTGAACGTCCCGCCGGGCACCATCGGTCATTTCATCGCGAGCTTCTCGGCCGTCAACGGTTCCGGCCAAACTTCGTTTTACTCGATCATCTTCGACGTCTTTCCCGACGTCCTCCATGTCGATGCCTCGGCCACCGGCGCGGGCACCGGACTTTCCTGGGCCGATGCGTTTCCCACACTCCAGCACGCCCTCTCCCTGGGCGGCACCGGTTACGAAATCTGGGTCGCCGAGGGCCGTTATCTCCCCGACCAAGGCCCCGGCCAAACCAACGACAATCCGGCCGCCACCTTCGCACTGACCGATGGCGTCGCAGGTTACGGCGGATTCTCCGGCTCCGAGAGCCTTCGCGCCTCACGCAGTCCCGCCACCCATCCCACGATTCTCAGTGGCGATCTCGGCGGCGACGACCTCAACCTTGATGGCAACCAGATCGCAGAATCGCACACTGACATCGTCGGAGCTAACAGCCGGTCCATCGTCACCGGTTCCGATACCTCCGCCACCACCATCCTCGACGGATTCACCATCACCGCCGGAAATGCGACCATGGGAGGCGGACTTTTCATCGACCATGGACAGCCGACGATCCGGAACTGTTCCTTCCAGGGCAACCGCGCGGAAAACGGCGGCGGCGTTGGCCTTGACCACGGTTCAGCCCCTCGAATCGAGTCCTGCGAATTATCAGGAAACCTCGCCACCTCCACCGGTGGCGCCATCTGCCTTGAGGATTCATCGGCCATCGTCAGCCGGTGTGAAATCAGGTTCAATCAGGCGGCCTACGGCGGCGGCATCGGTGCCACCGCATCGACACTGGACCTGATCCAAACCCCGCTCTCCGTCAATCACGCCACCAGCGGCGGTGGCGCTCTCTACATCGACCGGGCCTGTCGCCTCACAGCCGCCAACTGCATTCTATCCGGCAACATCGCCGACACCGGCGGAGCCCTCTTCAATCTCAGCGGAGATGTTTCCATGAAAAATTGCACCGTCACGGGGAATACCGGCCGCCTATCCGCCGGCGGCCTCTATCATTCATATTCGAACGTGTTCGTCGGTGTCCCGACATTCACCAACTGCATCATTTGGAACAACCTGTCCGGCCCCTCTACCAACCTTCCCTCTTCCTCCAGCTACTATTTTTCGCTGATCGTCCCGCGCTTCGTTTCATGCGTGATCGCCAACTCGAAAACCGGCGGAGTTTGGAATACAAGCATCGGCACCGACGGCGGCGGTAATCTGAATGCAGACCCGCTCTTTCTATCACCTGTCGATACCTCGCTCGGCCTCACCAGCACCGGCAACCTCAGACTCCAGAGCGGATCGCCCGCCATCGACGCGGGGAACAGCCCGGCCCTTCCCACCGACACGACGGACATCGACCTTGACGGCAATACAACGGAAATTCTTCCCTTTGATCTGGCCGAATTACCGCGGCTTCAAGGAACCGCCGTGGACATCGGAGCCTACGAAACCGCCGCCAGCGGACCTGCGGTGGTGGCGGCCCTGCCCACCCTCCGCTTTCTACCGGACACCGGCAGCCATCCCGCCGCAGTCCAAGCCTCGGCGGCTTTCGGCGCCACTGCGATCCGTTTCGAAATCGTCGATCAGGATCGCGACGACATCGTCACCGCCGTCATTCAACCGCTGACCGGCCAGGTCGATCTTACCGTGCTTCCCGCCCGCTTCGGCCGGACTTCCATCAGTATCGGTGCCTTCAACGCGGCCGACCGCCGCACGCTGCTCGCGCTAACCGTCGATGTGGTTCCGGAGCGCGTCTTCGTCAACCCGTTAGCCACCGGAACTGCCAGCGGGCTGTCCTGGGAAAATGCGTTCACCAACCTGCAGCAGGCGCTCGTCAATCCCGTCGACGGTTACGAAATCTGGGTCGCCGCCGGAATCTATCAACCGGACCAGGGTTTCAGGCAAATCCATGGCAGCCGGTATGCGCACTTCAGGCTGCGCGATCATGTCGCCCTTTACGGTGGTTTTTCCGGCAATGAATCCGCCAGATCATCCCGCGATCCCTTGCGGAACAACACCATCCTGAGCGGCAACGTCGGTCTTGACCCCGGGAATACAGCCTTCAACGCCTACACCGTGGTCCTCGCTAACGACGTTCATTCGGATTGCCGCCTTGATGGTTTCGTGGTCACCGGCGGCCAGGCGAACAGCAATTTCCTAACTGACAGCATTTACGTCTCCGGTGGTGGCATCTATCTTGAAAACGCCAGTCCGGAAATCGTCAATTGCCGACTGTCAGGCAACAGCAGCCTCCTCGGCGGAGCCGGGATGTTCATCCAAGGGACGTCCCAGCCATGGATCGCCCGCTGCACGTTCTCCGGTGGCATCAGCTACAATGCCGGAGGCGGCGGCGTGGCAGTGGGAGGTGCTGCCACCCCGATTTTCTCCAGTTGCGCGTTTCTCGGAAACTCAGCCTCCATCGGCGGCGCGGCATCAATCGGCAACGGCTCCAACGTCACCTTCACCAACTGCACGTTCACCGGCAACAACGCCACCACGTCCGGCGGAGCCATCCACAACGCCGGATCTATCAACCTTTCCAACGGCATCCTCTGGAACAACCGCGCCGCCAATTCCACGGCGACCGCGACATCGTCCATTTTCAACACCGCTGGATCCACCGCCACGCATTCCCACTGCCTGACCGCCAATTCCGGAGGCAGCGCCGCTTGGAACTCCGTGCTCGGCATCAACCAGGGCTCCAACCTCGACTCCAATCCGCGGTTCCTCGTTTCCGCCGACCCCACCACCACTCCGAATTCAGTTGGAGACCTCCAGCTCACTCGCGGCAGCGCGGCGCTCGACGCGGGTAACAACTCCGCAGTCGTCGACGCCACCGATCTCCCCGGACAGCCGCGCATCGTCCACTCGACCGTCGATCTCGGCGCTTACGAAGGCCAGAACGACCAGCTCGACACCGATGACGATGGACTTTCCGACGCCTTCGAACTGAAAGCGACCTCGCCTGCCTCGCGCACCGCCCTTGCTCCGCTTGAGGATTCGGATCACGACGGGATCATCAACCAGCTTGAGTTCGTTTTCGGCACCAATCCACTGCTCTCCGATTCCACGGGAAATCCCTCGCACTCGGTTTCCGAAACGGGCGGAAACCGCTATTTTTCCCTCACCTACCGCCGCAATATCTGGGCCAGCCAGTTTTTTGATATTCAGCTCGAACGAAGCACCAGCCTCGCCGAACCATCCGCTTGGTCAGTCGGGCAGACGACCAGGACCGGAAGTAATTGGCCCAGCCCGGAGACCGAGGAAATCAGCGAGCGCTCCAATTTCCCGATGAACTCACAGAATCGCGAATTCCTCCGCGTCCGGACAACGCCCCGGCAACCCTAGCGGTCGTCCCCCTGCTTCAAAGCCTTCGCCACCAGTCTTGGCAGGAAGATCGACGCCGGCGTGGATCGCAAAATCATCGCTCTTGGCAATAAAGTTACCAGCCTGGCGAACTTGGTGGCGGACTCCGGAGACCTCGCCAAGCGCCATCCCTCCGATATCCTCGAATTCCGGGGACGCGCCGACCACCAGGTCAAAGTGAACGGATTCCGCATCGAACTTGGAGAAATCGAGATCGCGTTCAACGGCCACGAAGCCGTGCGCGAAGCCATCGTGACCGTCACTGACGACCTGTTGATCGCCCATATCCAAGGCGAGGTGGAAGTCGCGGCACTCCGCCAACACCTGCAAGGCCGCCTACATGGTCCCCGGCGAGTTCCGGTTTGTGAAAAAATTCGCGCTCACTCCCAACGGGAAAATCGACCGGCTCGCCCTTGCCGGACCAGCCAGCCCGCCCTCCGTCAAAACCGGCCTCGGGCGCTCCATGGAATCGAAGATTCTCGCCCTATGGAGCGAAGTTCTCGGCCGACCGGTCAGCGACGCCACCGCAAATTTCTTTGATCTCGGCGGCAACTCCATCCACGTCGCCATCATCCACGTCCGGCTCATGGAAATGGTCGGGCGTAAATTTCCGCTCACCGAGATTTTCGCGCTTCCCACCGCCCTTGCCATCGCGGAATTTCTCTCTCCAACCGGCCCCGTCGTTGCTAAGACGGGCGCACAAGATCGGGCGCGCCTCGCGCACACCGGCTTTTCCCGCTTCCGCAACTCCAACAACCGATGAACGAAGACCTCCAAGCACCTGAATCCATTGCCGTGATCGGCATGGCTGGCAGATTCCCCGGCGCACAAAATCCCGATGAATTCTGGCAAAATCTGATGGCGGGCAAGGACGGCATCACCCACTTTCCCGGCCACACCGGGGCGGATGGCCGGCAATTTGTCGGAGCCCGCAGCATTCTCGAAGACCCGGACAAGTTCGACGCCTCGTTTTTCGGGATCTACCCGAAGGAGGCCGAGCTGATGGACCCGCAGCACCGCGTTTTCCTGGAGTGCTCGTGGGAGGCGCTCGAAGACGCGGGATACGATCCCGCCGCCTACCCCGGCATGATCGGCGTCTACGCCGGCCTCAGCCTCAATACCTACCTGCTCCACAATCTCGGCAAAGGCCGGGAACTGGCCAGGAACTATCAGGTCGCCGAATACCAGACCATGCTCGGCAATGACAAGGACTTCCTGCCCGTCCGCGTTTCCTACAAGCTGAACCTGCGCGGCCCGAGCATGACGATCCAGTCCGCCTGCTCGACATCGCTCGTCGCCATCTGCCAGGCCGCCACCGCCCTGCTCACCTATCAGTGCGACATGGCGCTCACCGGCGGCGTGTCGATCAGCTTTCCCCAGCAGCGGGATTATCTCTTCCAGGAAGAAGGAATGGTCTCGCCCGACGGCACCTGCCGGGCGTTCGATGCCGAAGCTGCGGGAACCGTCTTCGGCCACGGTTGCGGCGTCGTTTTGCTCAAGCGGCTCAGCGACGCCATCGCCGACTGCGATCCGATTCTCGCCGTAATCAAAGGCTGGGCCGTCAACAACGACGGCTCCGACAAGATCGGCTTCGCCGCACCGGGCCTCAACGCGCAGGCGGATGTCATCGCCCTCGCGCAGGCCTCGGCGGGTGTCAGTCCAGCGGAAATCTCCTACATCGAAGCACACGGCACCGGGACTCCGTTAGGCGATCCGATTGAAATCGCCGCCCTCACCAAGGCCTTCCGCGAAGGCGGAGCGGAGGAAAATTCCTTCTGCGCCATCGGCACGGGCAAGACCCACATCGGCCACCTCGACTGCGCTGCCGGCGTCACCGGTGTGATTAAAACGATCCAGCAATTCCGCCACGACAAGATCCCGGCGTTGCTGCATTACAAGTCGCCGAACCCGCGCATTGATTTCGCGAACAGCCCGTTTTCACCGGTCAGCGAGGACCGCGACTGGAAACGCGGCGAAACTCCCCGCCTGGCAGGAGTCAGCGCCTTCGGAGTCGGCGGCACCAACGCCCACGTCGTCATGGAAGAGGCACCGCTGCCGCTTCCCACCACGCCCGGCCGCAAACAACATCTCCTCACGCTATCCGCGAAATCCACCCCCGCACTCGATGCGATGACACAACGTCTCGCGGATCACCTGGAAATCAAAAGCCCCGGTCTCGCGGACGTTTCCTACACACTCGCCACGGGTCGCCGGGCATTCCAACACCGCCGCACCGTCGTCGCGGCGGATCTCACGGAGGCCATCACAAAGCTCCGGGAATCGAGCAAATCCGCCACTGCTCCAGCGACCCCGCCACGAGTCGCATTTCTATTTCCCGGCCAGGGCTCGCAATACGTCGAAATGAGCCGTGAGATTTACGATTCCGAACCCGCCTTCCGCGCCGCCGTCGATGAATGCGCCTCGCTGTTAGTCCCGCTGATCCGCCACGACGTGCGGGCCACGCTCTATCCTTCCGAGCACGAGCGTGAAGCCGCCGGACATGACATCCACCGCACCGCGCTCACCCAGCCGTGTATTTTCGTCGTCGAATACGCCTTGGCGAAGCTGTGGATGTCCTGGGGCATCCAGCCGTCGCTACTCATCGGCCACGGCATCGGCGAATACGTCGCCGCCGTGTTAGCCGGGACTTTCAAGCTGGAAAACGCGCTCCAACTCCTCGCCAACCGCGCCCGCCTGATGCAGGATCTTCCCGCCGGCGGCATGCTCGCCATCCGCGCCGGCGCGGAGCAGCTCACACTGCCGGAAGGGATCGATCTCGCCGCGATCAACAGCCCGCAGCTTTGCACGGTTTCTGGTTCCCATGAAGCGGTTGCGGCCTATCAGAAGGAACTCGAAGCACGGGAAATCGGCTGCCGCCTGCTGAAAACCTCGCATGCGTTCCACTCCGCGATGATGGAACCCATCGTCGCCGCCTTCACCGAAGACGCCTCGATGATCCCCGCCGACGCGCCGTGCATCCCATGGATTTCCACCTGCACGGGCAAAGCCATGGATGCCGCCACCCTCGCAGATCCCGGTTACTGGGCACGCCAACTCCGGCACACCGTCCGTTTCACCGAGGCTCTAACCACCGCGTTCATGGAGAAAGACCTCGTCCTTCTCGAAGTCGGCCCCGGACAGGCGCTGGCACCTTTCGCCCGCCAACATCCCGACCGCGGAACCACCCCGGTGATTTCCACCCTTCCCGCGTCATCCACCGATCTAACTGACCTGATCGCGGCCGCAGGCGAACTTTGGAAAAGCGGAGCCGCGCTGGACTGGACCGGCTTCTTCAAGGATCAAAAACGCGCCCGCCTCCATCTGCCGACCTATCCGTTCGAGCGGCAGAGCTACTGGATCGACAATTCCGGTGAACCTCAAGTGGTGCTCGCTGAACGCCCCGTGCCACCCCCCCCCCCTTCCCCAGCGCACACCAACACCCGCTTCGGTCCCTCCAAACCCATCGACAAGGGCGAACAAGGCGGACTCACCGATCTCCAACAGAAATCACTGGCCGACCTGATCGCCCGCTACGTCGCGAAGACCCCTTCTTCCAAAGCCTACACCGCCGAGCACCGCCCGCACTACGCCGATCCCCGCGCGGTTTCCGGATTCAAGTCCCTGTGGAAGGAGATGGTCTATCCGATCGTATCTGCCGGCAGCAAGGACGCGAAGATCCGGGACATCGACGGCAATGAATACGTCGATATCACCATGGGCTTCGGCACCTACTTCTTCGGCCACTCGCCGGACTGGCTGATCGACGCGGTGGAAAAACAAC
>JFJP01038837.1_pt1 | contig 17281 bp, 15 predicted proteins | sample 431651 | NCBI WGS metagenome assembly JFJP01 (sample SAMN02602958, study PRJNA72255) | Microbial mat metagenome, whole genome shotgun sequencing project. | biome: fresh water; feature: sink hole; material: water; isolation source: purple microbial (photo- and chemosynthetic) mats found in... | reverse complement strand
GGATAAAAACACCTTGGATGAAGGTTGGCGAAGGCAATATAAAAATTTCAACCAAGTTAGAGAATTCAACAGGTACAACAAAACAACTCGTAGCCTCTTACATACCATATGATGTAAATGCAGGAACTTATAAAGAAGGAACTCTAACAACTTTTTACACTTTTGACTATCCAAAAAATGGAAATATATTTTCAACTGCTGTTCAAAGCCTTGTTATTCCAATTCCTGAAGCCATTGCCAATTCTACTAATCCTTACAAAATATTGTTGAGTTTTGTTGGAACCGGAGGTAGTAATCGTGCTATTGCAGATAATTTAGTTATTCCAGGAACATATGCATCTGATCCTACCAATAGCTGTTTGCCAATATCTTTGATTGTTGATACCGACAAAGATGGTGTTGCTGATGCTGATGACAAATACCCAACAAATATTACAAGAGCTTACGATAACTATTTCCCTTCGGAAAATATTTATGGCACTTTAGCATTTGAAGATACATGGCCTGCTAAAGCCGATTACGACTTAAACGACTTAGTTGTAGATTATATAATTAACAGGGTTACAGATTCGAAAAACAATGTAGTAGAAGTCATCGGAAAATTTGTTGCAAGAGCTTCAGGAGCATTATTTCGCAATGCATTTGGTTTTCAACTGGACAATATTGATCCGAACAAAATTCTTTCGGTTACAGGAAACAAAGTTGGACAAGTAGAGGCATTCCAATATGAATCAAATGGATTAGAATCGAATCAAAAATTTCCAAATATTATCGTATTTGATAATTTTTATGATGTTTTAAAATATCCCGGAAACGGACCTTTTATAAATGTTTACGAGAATGCACCATTTGTAAAATATGATACTTTAACAGTGACAGTAAAAATGCAATCTGACATGTCTATTGTAGAATTGCCAATAGAAAAATTCAATTTTTACATTGTAGCCGATGTTTTGAAAAAAGGCAGAGGAACTGAAATTCATTTACCCAATGCGATTCCTTCCTCACTTGTAAACAGCAGCTTATTTGGCACTTACGACGATAATTCTGCTGGATCAAGATATTACAGATCAAAAAATAATTTGCCTTGGGCTATTAATGTAGTAAAAGGGTTTGATTACATGTATGAAAAAGTAGCTATTGATAAGGGCTATAATTTTTTCATAAAATGGGCAGAAAGTGGTGGTACTGAATCTCAAGATTGGCATGAAGACAAAGCTGGTAATAGAAACTCCGAAAAGATTTATAATCGTAAATAAAGCTTATAATTAACTGAATAAATGCTTTTAGGCTAAAGTCAACTTATATTTTACAACTACAGATTAGCAAACATCATTAACATATTAAGCAGTTCATACCTTAGTCAATTACAATTTTATTGATATTAAAAAAAAACCGCACTTGTCTTTAACTCAAAGGAAGTTGCAGTTTTTTTTTATTTATGGATAATCTGAGAAATTTTCATGTCCCTTTTGTGGGAACTTAGAGAGGGATTCAAACCCCCGGTACCTTGCAGTACGGCGGTTTTCAAGACCGCTGCAATCGATCACTCTGCCATCTCTCCAGTGATACGTCCTATTTTTATAAGGCGGTGCAAAGATAGTGCTTTTTCCGGAACTACCAAACAGATTTATTTACTATTTTTTTATTTGCCATTTACTATTTGAATGTAAGTTGTAAATTCAATTGTAAATCAGTAAATTGTAAATCGTAAATTCTTTAAACTGTTTTCAAATATTCCACAACATTTTTCTCAATTCGGGCTGTAATGTTTGTTACATCTGCACCGGCTACAATTTCGGGTGTCATTACTGGTACAGTTTGACCTTCTTTGCCCTGGAAACCATTATCCATAAGCCACTCGCGTACAAATTCTTTCGAAAGTTGTTTTTGAGGTTCTCCTTTGTCAAAAAGCTCCTTGTAAGTGTCGGTATAAAAATATCGCGAAGAGTCTGGCGTATGGATTTCGTCAATCAAATAAATTTTACCATCCCGGCGACCAAATTCATATTTTGTATCCACCAAAATTAAGCCACGTGCAGCAGCCATTTCGGTACCACGCATAAAAAGTGCCATGGTGTATTTTTCCAATGCTTCGTATTCTTCAACTGACACCAATCCTTTGCTCAAAATTTCTTCACGCGTAATGTCTTCGTCGTGCAATCCGTATTCAGCTTTGGTAGTAGGAGTGATGATAGGTTCTGGGAATCGTTGGTTTTCGCGCATTCCGTCAGGGATTTTTACACCGCAAATTTCGCGTATGCCACTTTTGTAGGTTCTCCATGCGCTACCGCAAAGATAACCACGTACAATCATTTCTACAGGGTATCCTTCGCAACGTAAGCCTACAGTTACCATTGGGTCAGGACTAGCCAATTTCCAATTTGGTACTATATCAGCTGTAGCGTCCAAAAACTTAGCTGCAATCTGGTTCAACATTTGTCCTTTGTAAGGAATTCCCTTTGGTAAAACCACATCGAATGCCGAAATACGGTCGGTAGCAACCATTACGAGTAAATCGTTTTTCACTGTGTACACATCACGTACTTTGCCGTGGTATACATTTTTCTGTCCATCGAAATGGAAATCGGTGTTTGTTAGTGCGTTCATATTAATAATTATATGCCCCCAAACCCCCTAAAGAGGATTATTAGGGTTAGTTATTTTTGAATTTATTGTTAAAACATTTCTTTTTTTTTTATACTTTGTATCGTTCTAAAATATTTTTACCTGATTTTATTTTGAATAATACTATTTCTTCAATACCAAAACTACCTCCTTATCTTTTTCCCCTTCAGGGGTTAGGGGTTGTCTTTTCTCATACGCCTCCACAATTCGTTGTACCAATTTATGTCGAACAATGTCTTTTACATCAAATTCAACTTTGGCAATACCTTTTACGTCTTTCAAAACTTGTAAAGCATCTATTAATCCCGATTTTTGTTGGTAGGGTAAGTCAATTTGTGTCATATCACCCGTTACTATCATTTTGGCATTCAAACCCATGCGTGTCAAAAACATTTTTATTTGCATGGTGGTGGTGTTTTGGGCTTCATCCAAAATTACTACGGCATCGCTCAATGTTCGTCCACGCATAAAAGCAAGTGGCGCAATTTGAATGGTGCCATTTTCCATATATTCCTTTAGTTTCAAAGGTGTTATCATATCCTGCAAAGCATCGTAAAGCGGTTGCAAGTAGGGGTCAATCTTTTCCTTCATATCACCGGGTAAGAAACCAAGCTTTTCGCCAGCCTCTACAGCAGGTCGACTGAGAATAATCTTTTTAATTTCTTTGTTTTTCAAAGAGCGTACAGCCAGTGCAATGGCTGTATAGGTTTTTCCAGAACCTGCTGGTCCGATAGCAAAAAGCAGGTCATTGGTTTCAAAATCTTTCACCAGCTTTTGCTGATTTGGAGTGCGCGCCATAATGGATTTACCATTGACACCATGAAGAATTAAATTTTCAAATTTAATTTCAACCGGTTGACTTCCTTTTACTATTTCTATAATATTTTCTTCTGTAAGTAAATTATTATCAATACTATATCGCTCTAATTTTTCAATGATTGAATATAAATTATTTATATCTTCTTCGCTGCCTGATAATTTTATAATATTTCCCCGTGCAGAAATTCTTACATTTGGATGCAGGTTTTTTATTAAATGAACATTATTATTGTTTATTCCATAAAAAACAGTGGTGTCGTTAAGTTCTGAAAGCTCAAAGATTTTTTCAATCATAGAATTTAAAGATAAATGTTTTAGCACACGGAAAACACAGAATTTACGGTTTATGTTCAGTCAAATCCGTGTTTTCCGTGTGCATATTTTTAATAAGCAAATAACGGATATGCCTCCATTGTTTTATTAACACGCTCACGAATTGAGGTTATTACAGCTTCGTTTTCAACATTCGAAAGTACTGTTTCAATCATTTCAGCAATTTCAGACATCAAATCTTCTTTAGCGCCACGTGTAGTGATAGCAGGAGTTCCCAAGCGGATACCCGAAGTTTGGAAAGCTGAACGGCTATCGAAAGGAACCATGTTTTTATTTACTGTAATGTCAGCTTCTACCAATACTTTTTCGGCTACTTTACCTGTCAAATCAGGGAATTTTGAACGCAAATCAACCAGCATGGAATGATTATCTGTACCACCCGAAATAATTGTAAAACCGCGAGCAATTAGTGCATTAGCCAATGCAGCAGCATTTTTCTTTACCTGTAGTTGATATTCTTTGTAAGATGGATCCAAACATTCGCCAAATGCAACAGCCTTAGCAGCAATTACATGTTCCAACGGACCGCCTTGAATTCCGGGAAACACAGCAGAGTCGAGTAGGGCAGACATCATTTTTATTTCGCCCTTTGGTGTGGTTTTCCCCCATGGGTTAGGAAAATCTTTTCCCAATAAAATAATACCACCACGTGGTCCACGCAATGTTTTGTGAGTAGTAGATGTTACGATATGTGCCCATTTAAGTGGATTTTCTAACAATCCGGCTGCAATAAGTCCGGCAGGGTGAGCCATGTCAATCATTAACAAAGCACCTACTTTATCTGCAATTTCGCGCATGCGTTTATAGTCCCATTCGCGTGAATAAGCTGAGCCACCTCCTACAATTAGTTTTGGTTGTTCGCGTAAAGCTACCTCTTCCATCTGATCGTAATCAACACGACCAGTTTCTTTATCCACATTGTATTCGCATGGTTTATAAAGAATTCCTGAACTGTTTACCAACGAACCGTGGGATAAGTGTCCTCCATGCGATAAGTTGAGTCCTAAAAATTTGTCACCAGCATTCAAACATGCCAAAAATACAGCTGCATTTGCCTGAGCCCCTGAGTGAGGTTGAACATTAGCCCATTCGGCACCAAATACTTCTTTCAAACGATCAATAGCAATCTGTTCGCTTTGGTCAACAATCTCGCAACCACCATAATAGCGTTTGCCGGGATAACCTTCAGCATATTTATTAGTCAAAACCGAACCCATTGCTTCCATTACCTGGTCGCTTACGAAGTTTTCTGAAGCAATTAACTCAATACCCTTCATCTGACGCTGTTTCTCACGTCCTATGATGTCAAAAATAACCTGGTCTCTTTTCATTTTTTAAAATATTTGCCCCCTAACCCCCTAAAGGGGGAATTGAAGACGTAGTTTATATATTTGTTTTTATTTTTTTGCTAATAATTTTTTCTAATTTTACGAATTTTTATTCCCCTTTAGGATTTCCTCCCCATTTGGGAGGGGTTAGGGGTCTTCAACAATTCTTGAAACCGATCCACAAATTTTCCGACATGAAATCCATCCATCAATGCATGATTGGCATGAATATCTACCGGCATCCACATTTTATCACCATCATGTGTTATTTTTCCAAACGTTATTTTTGGAATACTACGTCCTTTGTTGAGCACACGAGCATGATTTACCGCTGTAAAATCAGCCCAAGGCAGGGTTGAGTAGTGGATAATATCTTCGCCAGCGTATGGAAATTTTAATCCTCTTTCTGTTTTTACACGTTCAGTTTCGGCTTTTGCCTGATTCATAAAAGCTTCAATGTCTTTATTATAAGGCATGTAGCCACAACCATAAGTTTCATCTTCGCGAAAAATAGTAGGACCAGCACCAACGCTATCGTAACACACAACTTTTTCATCTTCAATTCGATACCGAAATTCCTCAATTTCGTTTGCTGCCTTCATCGATAAATATAAATAGTACAATGAAAACGTATATCCTAACTCCTTTGTTTTCTTATAAGCTTGAGAACACTCAACTCTAACAGTAATGCCAAAAAGCGGTTCGTCGAAGTTTTTAAAAACTTCGAAATGCTCACGACGTTTCCATGTTGTTAAGTCGAGAATATAATTACCCCCAGCCCCTAAAGGGGAGTTTTGATAGTCCATTCTATTTGAATATTAAAAAAGAATAAAAGTATTGTATTCAAAACTGACTCAGTTACCCTCCCGATAGCTATCGGGAAGGGGTTAGGGGTTTCTTTTTTTGCACCGTCCAACCGAATTTTCCTATTTCTTCACCTAATTTATGATAATGTCCGTGCGAATAAGCAATCAGTTTTGCTTTTTCCAAATCAAATGTAGCGGTATCTGTATTTATATATTTTTTATTAGCTTGTACATTAACTACATCAGCAATAAACATATCGTGAGAACCAAGTCGAATAATTTCTTTCACTTTGCATTCGATACAAAGCGGTGATTCTTTGATAATTGGTGCATTTATCATTTCTCCTTTTACCGGTGTAAGTTTCATTTCGGAAAACTTATTAAATTCCTTACCACTTTTGACACCACACCAGTCGGTTGCATATGCCATATCTTCACTCGTCAGGTTAATTGCAAATTCCATGTTTTTTTTAATAATGTCATACGAATGACGTTCCGGACGAACCGATATGTAACACATGGGTGGATTTGTACAAATTGTACCTACCCAACTAATTGTTATTAAATTGTATTCTTCTTCTGAGTTGCCACACGAAATCAATACAGCAGGCAATGGATAAATCATTGTACCCGGCTTCCAACTAATATGAGACTTCTCCCCAGCCATCTTCAATGGAGAAGGAGGCTGAGTATTCAACGATGATATACTCTTCATATTATTTTTCTTACTTCTCATTTCTTTAATTTCTTTTGTAGTCGTAAACCTTTCAAAGTTAGTTTATATTTCTGTAGTTTGCTTTTTGGTTTTTCAGGAATAGTCATCTCTACAAAACCCAATTTTAATGCAGGTTCGAGATAGTTTGTTGAAAAATTCTGACGATGTTTTAAGTCTAATTTGTCCATTAACTCCTCTCTACTCATTTCATTTTTCATGACCCAAACAACCCTATTAGTCAATTCAGATAGACTTAAAAATACAACTTCTGAAGTCGTATCATGTGCGGTATCATGTGCGGTATCATGTGCGGTATCATGTGCGGTAAAAATAGGACTAACTGTCTGAATATGAGCTGTTCGCCAGATAATAACTTTAAAACCTTCGCTTGTATCGTAGTCAGGTTTTTGCAATTTTGCTTCTTCAGTAAGTCGAAAAATTTCAGCCGTACCAGTTCCAAATCGTTCAATTATTCCGGCCTGGTATAGTACCTCAGCCAAATTAGGATTATATGGGTAAGAACTATGGTCAAATTCAAGTTGTTCAATGCTTAACTCTTTGGGTAAATGACCCGGATTCCGAACCTCTAATCTATCTTTAAACAACCACACTTCGACACTTCCATTGCTCATATAGTCTCGATGTGCAACTGCGTTAACAATAGCTTCAGTAATCACAGCACGAGGTATTTCGTAAGCTATGGGTGCTTTAATGCTATTGTTTCGAGTGCCTATCGAAACGCTTATTTTTGCCAATACAAAATCGACGGCTTCGGATATTTGTTCAAAAACAGTTCCCTTTATAACCCTATGGTTAGGAATTGGTTTTACTACTTGATAACCATGAAAATGAGCACACTTAACAATAGCCGAAGGGAAATATTTTTGTGGACTAGATGAAAATGCCAATAGCGCACTATTTCCAATTTTTTCGTTAGCAGAAAACAAATTAAGGTGCGTTAAAACTTTCTTAATTGACTTACCTCTACGAAATGGAAAATTTCGCCTTTCGACTGCAACATCCATAAAATCGTTAACTAATTCATCATCAATGTCATTTATGGTTGCAGTTGGATGCATGGTAGCATCAAAAGATGTAGTTAATAAATATCCTATTTGCTGCAAGTGACCTACAAAAGCCCTGTTTACTTCCTGAATTAAATCAAAAGTTTCGTCGAACCGTTTATAAGTCACATGTTTTTGTATTTTTTTCAAAAACGTTTTTTCGTTTGGGTGAATTACTCCTGAGGGCTTCTCTTTTATAAATGCAAAGGAGTCAATTCTTGAGTTTAATGCAGTATCGAATTCGAGTTCAGTTGCCGAAATGCCTGCAGTATTTGTATTTCCATATTGATTACCAATCAAAACTATAAAAATATCTGCATTTTTGACTCCATCTAAATAAAGTTTCTCGGCAGATTTTGATGATGCCGGCATTTTCTCAAACAACATAGGCTCGAAATAAACCTTTAAAAAAGGATCATTTTCGAGATGATCAAAAAGTTTTTCCCTTTCTGAGGCAAACTCACTTTGTACGCTTGAAATAAATACTTTTAATCGCTTCATCTTCAAATTATCACATCATCACATCATTTTATCTTCACTTCTTCTGCTTTCACTTCCCGTTCGCAATACCTGCATTTCAATTTAGTATTATCGTTTTCCTTTAGTACAAAAAACCGTGTTTGTACCGGTTGATGATTGGTGATACAAACCGGATTCGGACATTGTACTATTTCACGTATCTCATCTGGCAAAATCAACGGGCGTTTTTCAACTACTTCAAAATCACGAATAATATTAATCTTAGCATCCGGACAAATCAATGCCAATTTATTTGTTTCGTTTTCGGCCAAAGCACGATCGGCAATTTTCACTAAGCCTTTTAAACCAATTTTTTTACTTTCCAGATTATTGGCCAACGTAATTTGATTTTTACAACTATCTAAATGCAATATCTGGACTACTTTAAATAGTTTGTCAGCAGGAATATGATCTATTACTGTGCCATCTTTCAGTGCTGCTACTTTTAATTTCTTTTCCATTTAAATACGAATTTTTCGAATTACATGAATTAATTTCTTATTCCCCTTTAGGGGTTAGGGGTTTTAAAACTTTACTCACAATTGCCTGCCTTACATATAATCCGTTTTGTGCTTGCTGAAAATAATAAGCTTTATCATTGTTGTCCACATCGGGGTGAATTTCAGTAACCCGAGGAAGTGGATGCAATATTTTTAAATTGGCTTTTGAATTTATCAACATTTCGTTTTTTAGCGTATATACATTTTTTACACGTTCATATTCCATTAAATCCTGAAATCGTTCTTTTTGAACACGGGTCATATACAAAATATCAGCATCGTTAAAATTATCAGTTAACTCAGTTGATTCAGTATATGGAATTTCATGTTTTTTACAAAAAACTTTGTATTCTTCAGGCATTTTTAATTCTTCAGGTGCTATAAATTTAAAGGTTGGGTTGAAGTGCGACATGGCCATTATCAACGAATGAACTGTTCGTCCATATTTCAAATCTCCCACCAAACAAATGTTTAAATTTTCGAGCGTTCCCTGAGTTTTCAGTATGGAATATAAATCAAGCAAAGTTTGTGAAGGATGCTGGTTTGCTCCATCGCCCGCATTAATAATTGGAACCGGTGATACTTCGGCTGCATACCGCGCTGCACCTTCCAGTGGATGACGCATCACAATAGCATCGGCATAAGAACTTACCATATGAATGGTATCGTTAAGTGTTTCGCCTTTCGACGAACTGCTGGTGGCAGCATCCGAAAAACCAATGATAGATCCACCAAGGCGAATGACTGCTGTTTCGAAACTCAGGCGCGTACGTGTAGAAGGTTCGAAAAAAAGAGTTGCAATCACTTTACCATCCAATGTTTTTCGGTTCGGATTTGCTTCGTAATCGGCAGCCGAGTCAAGAATCGAAAGAATTTCTTGTTTGCTGTAATCGGAAATTGATACTAAACTATTGTTTCTCATGGTTAGACCCCAAACCCCTCAAGAGGCTTTAGTTAGTTTGTATTTTTATTTAAAACGTTTTATTTTTTTTTTCGCACACTCTAGTTCCCTTTAGAGTTTAACCGTCCATCGACGGAGGTTAGGGGTTGTTTTATTAAAAAAAAACCAACACAAATCCACACAGGTTTATATTGGTTTACGCAATTTCAGAGGCATTACGCCTAAGCAACAATTTTGTTGAAAATCGTTGTGATCGAAAAAGTATTTAAATTTTTTTGCTTTCATTTTCAGATTGCAAAGATACGAATTTTCCTTTAAATAATAAAGCATACAACATGATTGTTGAAAACAGTTTCTCATTTCTTTTTGGTCTTCAATAATGCCTTTATTTCATCCTCATTTACTCTGTATGCCACAATCTTTTGTACCAACTCAGCAGGTATACCATCTTTTAAAGGAAATTGTATGGCGCCTTTCGACGTTTTATATGCTGAAAGTTCATCCTTGAAAACAATAATTGGCGAACCGGTAGGGTAGAAGCCAATGTGATTTTTATTGGCTGCAAAATAAACCAACACACCATGAATTTTGTATGCCGGCATGCCATAACTTATTATTTCGTTGGCATTGGGGATAACTTGTCGAATGATTTGTCGAATTTGTTGCAGTAAAGCTCTTATCTCGTAGGTTTGATTATTAATATACTCCTCTACTGTGTTATATGTAGCTTTCGAGTCCATAAAAAATATTTATTCGGTTTTTATTTACAAAATATTTTGCTCAATTTTGTTCATGATTCTTTCAAAAGTAGTCAAAGTAGCTACTTCTTCTATCATAATTGTTATATTGAAACTTTCTTCCACTGCCATGATAATTCTCAATTGTCCCAAACTATCCCAACCTTCCAATTCGTTTTGTTTTGTCTGTAGAGTTATTTTATCAGCTTGAGCTTTAAAGACATCTACAAAAATTTGTTTTAATCTACTTTCTATTTCCATCAATTTTTAATTTTTTTAATAAACAATGTTTCATCTACTATATCATAACCGTAATCATTCAGAAAAGTTCTTATCATCGAATTTTTACCTGTTTCAGAGTATTTGGTTTCTAATACAGAATAATTTGATATTTCTAATTCGTTTACAATAAAGTCCATAAATGAAAATTCGACTCTTCTTCCTAAAACTCTGCAACTCAAGAGGAATGTATCCAACATAGTTATTTTATCTATTATTTTCACTATAGCACAACCAATAATTCCTTCATTTCCAAATTTATCTTCATATTCGCAGGTGTAAATAATGTAATTTGAATCGTCAATCAATTGAAATATCTCTGATTCAGTATATCTTTTTACACTTAAATTAAATTGATTGGTTTTCTGAGTCAATTGGGCGATGCGTCGAATTGTATTTTTATCAGCCTTTTTTATATGTAATTTTATATCCAGTTGTTTTAGAAAATTTTCATAATCAAGTTGTTGTTGAATATGTTGTCGTTCTAAATTCCGTTTGTACTGATTCGCTTTATCAAGATCTTCAATTGTGACATCTTTTTTGTTGAAATAAGGGTAAACCACATCGTTTATAAACCATTGGTTTAATTTTGTAATGTCTTTTGGAAATTCAGGAACAACAATTTGGGGAATAAGATTTCGAACTAATTCCCTCTCTGCCGGATTATCGTCAATGAAAACAAACGAATCAATGCCAAGGTTTAATTTATCGGCAATTGTAAGAATATTATCAGGTTTATGATTCCAGTTTATTAATCGAACTGTAAAATCGTTCCAATGCAACTGCATATTTAAATTCTTTTCAAAAACCTCATGTGCATCTTTCTCGTTGTTTTTTGAACATAAAGCAAGTATGATACCCAATTGACTAAGTTGTTTAATATTTTTCTGAAAATCTGAATATATTTTACCAATTCCTTCATCTGAAATATGTAAATTCTGCCAGCCATCTTCACCAGCAATTCCACCCCAAATCGTATTATCCAAATCAAGAATAAGTACTTTTTTTGTTTTGCCCGACAAACAATTCAAAACATGATTTATTTCTTCGGCAATAACTTTAAATCCATGATTTGAAAATTTTATTCGCCCTAAATACCAGTACTTTTCATCGAAAAGAGAAACATAACCGTGTAATGAAATAAGCCTGTTAAAATCAAAAATAAATATATTTTTCCATGTTGTAGCATAATTTTTCAGTTGCTGGTTCATTTCAATATCAATATTCTCATTTTTAGATAAGTAGGTTGATATCGAATAAGGTTGATGCGAAAAATTGGAAATTATAAACTGTGTTTTTGTATTCTCAACACAAAAAACGTAGATTGAAGATAATAATTCACTTATTTCTTGCTTAAACTCATCGGCATTCAAATATATAAATACAAAATCAGGATTAAATGCATACATTTCTGAAGATGGATTCAACAGATCAGATTGCCATTGATTGTACCCACTTGTATATAAGTTGTATAAATCATATTTCTGCAACTGATTTTTAAGTGGATCGATATTAATATTGCTTAGTAATGCTATTTTAGTCATTTTCTTTTATGTAAAAATGGAATCACCATCACCGTCCTGAAATACAGAAGCTTTGATATCAAAATTTTTTGGAAAAATATAAGGACGTTTTGTGTTTTTGATATATATGAAATTACTCTTTTTATTTTTAAGCGTTTTTGTTAAACGGTTGTCAAAAGTTGTAATTGTATTTATATCTTCTGTATATGTTAATTTAATCAGGTATTCTGCCAAATTATCAATACAGTCGTTACTAGTGTACAAATAGCTTATTGTTAAGTTTTTATCCCTTATTTTTAGTAATGCAAAACCCTCTTGTTTTCCTTTTATATTAAGCTTTAAAAACCTGTATTCAAATTGTTCGGCTTTGGAGCTAAAAAAATAACGTTCAGACTCACTATCGCTTTTACCGGGTAATATCCATGGGGATGTTCTAATCCATTCGAAATGCCCTGTGCTTCTTATTAAGTTATCATTATCAACAGAGTAATTACTTAAAAATGATTGTAAATTATCATCGGGTAAGAAATTCTCCACTTTTTCCAAATTCCTTTTTTTATATTTGTAAAATAACTTTCTGATATTCAATATTCTATTCAAAGAAAATTCCAGAATATTGTAAAATGGCATAATTGGTTTAATTTCCTGAAACCTTGCCTTAATTATATCTGAAAAACAAAATTTAACATAAAAAGTATTGCCATAAATGTATTGAGTTGGCTGAAAAATACCCAATCCTTGATAAGTTTTTTCTAAAGAGAATAAAAAATTGGAGATAAATAATTGATTTTTATATTGTTTTATCAAAGGAAAAAACAACTGTGATGCTAAGTTTTCATTTCTGTAATTTTCATCTACCCAAAAACAACTTAACCAATAAAACTTTTGATTCAAATTATTTTTGATTATAATATCCGGTAATACACCAACATACCCAATGAGTGAGGCCTTTTCGTAGGCAGCCCACAATAGAATATCATCATTTGAGCAATATGGATTTTTAATTTGGGACAATGCTCTCTGAAAACTTATAGGAATTTTATTCAATACCCTGAAAAAATCTGAGTTTATAAATTCTTTAAGTTGTTCCTTGTTATATGATTTAATTTGCATTATATTCTTTTTATTATTTGTTTAGAAATCATCATCTTTAAAATAAAAAATAGATATTCTTGTTTTACAATCTCCTCAGCACTTACACTTCCATATCTTTCCATTGGTATTCGCTGGAAATTTGTTTTCACTGAATCGAGTTTCAAATTAGCTGTACCAAAAGTTAAATCAACATTCTTATTAATTTTATCAAAAAACGATTTTTGGATATTGAAATCAGTATAAGGAAATGAAAATAGTCGGTTTTTTGTTTTAAAATGTTCTGTTATGAAATTTATACATTTAATAGTTTCATTTATTTGCATGTCTTCATTTAAATCTGGATAAAAAGGATGTGATGCCGAATGAGCTCCAATTGTAAAACCTTTCTGAATTAAATTTTCAATTTGTAGTGTCGTAAGGTAAGGTTGATTTACGCACAAATACTCTGAGAAATCAACTTCAAGTACTTCAGCAATTTTATTCGCCATGTCTTTTTGAGCATTGGATATATGAAGTAAATCCTTTGCTGAATTAAATTTCATTCCATTTTGTGAGAAAATATTTCCAATAACCTTTTTCTCCTCAGTTGAAAGTTCTTTTTTTAATATTCTTTCAATTAATAAGCTTATTTTTAAACGATAAAACATGTTTTTATTATCGACATAATCAGAATTTATAAACACAGTGGCAGGAATTCCTTTTTGAAACAAAACCGGTGCAACAACATCGTGAAATTCACGTAATCCATCATCGAATGAAAGAAAAAAAGTCTTTTTATTCCGCAAATTATCATTCACGATACAATTTTGTAAATAATTATAAGAAACCGGACTATAATGCTTCATAAAAAAATCCAAATCCTCTTTAAAACGAATAACAGGAGTTAACGCATATAAATGTTTGATGTGAGGTAAATCTCTGTCAGATACTGTATGATAAAATGGAAGTATTAATCCTTGATGTGAAGTATCAATCAGGAAATCGAGTCCCATCAGACCTGAAATTCCGGATATTGTTTTCTTTAAAATCTTTTTCATTTGTTTTTCGGTTTTTTTTCTAAAAAGTTAATTTGGAGGCATCAAAGGTAAAAATAATTTATCAATTTATTTTCATAAAAATAATAAGATTTGATAATAGCTGTTCTGTAAAAAAATCAGAATTAATTTTAGAAAGATACAGAATTGAATTGAATGATTATATTTAATAATATTATTCATGTATTTATATTTTCATATTGTTGAAATACTGATACATATATTTTATATTTGACATAATATTCTTAAATGAAGATTTCCATAATCATCCCCATTTGTCAATTTAATTTTTTAGTAAGGTCATGGGTGTTTCATCTAATCAAATTAAATTTCAAACTATTAATTTTAATAATTTCTGCGGCTATACTAATGGCAATTTCTTCGGGAGTTTGGCTGTTTATCGGAATTCCAATGGGACAATGAAGTTTATTCAATGTTTTTTCTTCATATCCATCGTTCCGAAGTTTATTAAAAATTTCAGCCCTTTTTGTGGGACTTGCCATCATACCAATATAACCCACATTCATTTTAATTGTATTCCTCAAAACGATTTCGTCAGATAAATGTCCTGGAGTCATTATTACTATATAAGTTTGTTCCGATTCTTCAATCATTGAATGAACGTTTGAAAATAAAATATTTTTTTTTTCGTCAGCAAAAATATTATTATCAAGCTGTTCAATAATATTTCTTTCGTCGTAAACGATGATAAAATAATTCAAAGTTGATAAAATGCGGGATAATGCCAGCGATACATGTCCACCACCTATAATATGAATAATAGGTTCATAACCAAAGTGTTCAGCATATATTTTATGCTCAGAATCCTTTGTGTCTTGTATCAATTTGTCAAAACCTACAACTTTTATATTGCCAAATTGATTGAAAAATATTTCTCCTTTTTGGTGTGATAGAATACAAGATATTAGTTTTTCTATTTCGGAGATATGAAAGGAAGTAAAGAAAATAAAAGTTAGCTTTTGTTCACCTCCACAAATCATTCCACCATTTTTTTCGTTTATTTCAGAGTTGAGCGAATAAGTAAGTTCAACTGGCTGTTTTTGATTTTTTTGGAGAAAATTTTTTCCTTTTTCAATCATTTCAAATTCAATATTTCCTCCACCAATTGTACCACAGGTGCTTCCATTTGAAGTCAAGGCAAGTTTAAAACCCGTTTTCCCGGGCGTAAAACCATCAGTATTTGTTACAATAATTAATGCGGTGGGTATATTTCTTTGTAATTGTAAATGAATAAATTCCCAAATTTCAGTTTTTCTCATTTTCAATTTTTTATTTAAACCATACAGCACTCACCGCATAATAAATGGACATAAGCGACGAAAAAACGGCACTTCCGGTGAAACGATATTTATAGGGTAACACATTTTGAATCAGATAATTTGCCAGAAAAGAAATAGGAATATTGATTAGAAATGATTTCGAAGCAATACTTAGAAGCGACAAGTTTATGTTTTGGGTTTGTAATGAAAATAGATTGATAAACAAAAGATGCCGGGCAATCCACAAGGGATTGAAATAAAGCAATGCAAGCGCGGTTCGAATCAACGAATTTTTAAGGGATTTCTGATTGTTGTCCGACGATTTTGTTTGTTCATCAATCCATTTGAAGTAATTTGGTATTTCAAATGAATAAATCAACCCTCCAATCAGACAAATGCCAAGTAACCGGCTGATTGAAAACTGGTTTAAAAACAACGAAGCAATTGTATCTCCAATTGAATAAATAAAAACACCGTTAATTATACTTCTTTTTGAATATAACCGGACAGTAGCGAATGGATATATAAATGAAAAAAATGGGTGTATCAAAAGTAAAAAGAACGCAAATAACCGCAAATTTACACTAATCATAAACTATTATGATTGAGAATATTACATAAAATAAATGAAATTTGTGAAGATTTGCGCAATTTGCGCCTGTCTGCCGATAGGCGGGTTCAAATAACTCTTTTGAGACAGCCTCTTCTTATTCCTCCTTTAGCTTCTACAAAGATTTCGGCGTGAACTCAGTCTAAAAGGGTGGGGGTAATAATTAAGAGTGAAATTTTTTATTGAACCAGAATATCACCAAACAACTTGCGTATAGAGATAAAAATAGATATACACCATCATGTACATTAACTGTAAATATTGAAAAGTTAGAATTGAAAATAACCTAGCCAACAAAAAAACTTAACACATTAACAACATTTTTTACAAAATGTTTGTATTTTAAAAATAATAATTAACTTTGGGGCGTGTATAAAATTAATGATTAACTGAAATCAAAAAATTTGATTTATAATTATTTTAAGCAATACGTAAAATAATTACGAGTTTAATATAATGTTCTGGTTATTAATGGATTATTATATTTAGAAATTTAATATACGAATGTTATAAGTAATTTATTTACGAATGTTGTATATTTGGGGTTTCGTAAGATACACGTTAGGTGCAAGCATGGGAGACGACCTAAACGATTGAAATTTTTATGAATTGGTTTATTGATATTAATAACAATTGGAATTGAGAAATATAGTTTCTCTGAGACATAAATAAGAATGATTTGATATGAAAACGCAAACGATTTTAGCGTGGATTTTAGTTTTAATAATTATAGACCAAGCGATAAAAATTCTAATATACAATCTTTTTGGAGAGATACATTTTGAAATTATTCCTTCGCTGATTGAATTTAAACCAACATTTAACGTACAGCACAGTTGGGTCAACACATTATTGAATAAAAATCTCGGGATAAATGTAGGATTATTACCACATATCATTCTGTACCTGTTGATTGGGATTTTAGTTCCTATGTATTTCTCGTACTTTAGGAATAATATTCCCCGCAATAAAAAACTTATGGACAGAGCAATCATATTTATAATGGCAGCGATTCTATGTGCTTTGATTGGAAATATAATATGGAAGAAAGGTACACTTGATTATATCTACCTCAAACCACTGTTTGTCTTTGATTTAAAAGATGTATAC
>JFJP01005583.1_pt1 | contig 17282 bp, 18 predicted proteins | sample 431651 | NCBI WGS metagenome assembly JFJP01 (sample SAMN02602958, study PRJNA72255) | Microbial mat metagenome, whole genome shotgun sequencing project. | biome: fresh water; feature: sink hole; material: water; isolation source: purple microbial (photo- and chemosynthetic) mats found in... | reverse complement strand
CAGCGGTGTGACCAAGATGACGCGGCACCTGGGCCTGATGGGTGCGCAGCCATATCTGGTGGAAGGCAAGATCTTTACGCCTGCCGAGGCCAAGGGGCTGGGCTTGGTGCACGACTTTGTAGCACCCGGTGAAAACGCCAAGTCAGAACTTCACGCCAAAGGCCTCGCATGGATTGCCGCAAACCCGAGCGCCCAGCACCCCTGGGATGCCAAGGGCTACAAGGTGCCTGGCGGCCTACCCTCCTCGCCCGCGGTAGCGCAAATGCTGGCGGTGGCGCCGGCCATGATCAAGAAACAGACGCGTGGCCTCTACCCTGCCCCCGAGGCCATCATGGCCTGCATGGTGGAAGGTCTGCAGGTGGACATCGAAACCGCCTTGCGCCTGGAAAGCCGCGCACTGGCCAAGCTCATGACCGGCACCAACGCGCGTGCCATGATCAACACGTTCTTCTTTAACCTCAACGCCATCAAGAGCGGTCAGAGCCGCCCGGGCAATGCGCCACGGTTCAAACCCACCAAGGTGGGACTGCTCGGGGCGGGCATGATGGGTGCCGGCATTGCCTACTCCCAGGCCAGCAAGGGCATTGCCACTGTGCTCAAGGATGTAAGCCAGGAGAAGGCTGACCTGGGCAAGAGCTACAGCGCCTGGATTACCCAAGGTCGCGTCGACAAGGGCCGCATGAAAGCCGAGGAACAGCAAAAGATCCTGGACCTCATCCAACCTACTGGTGATGTGGCCGATCTGAAGGATTGTGACCTCATCATCGAAGCGGTTTTCGAGAACCGGGAACTCAAGGCCAAGGTAACCAAGGAAACCGAGCCGATGCTCGTGCAGGGTGGCTTCTTCGCCTCCAACACCTCCACGCTCCCCATCACGGGGCTGGCCACTGCCAGTGCTGCCCCCGAAAAGTTCATCGGCATCCACTTCTTCAGCCCGGTGGACAAGATGAAACTGGTGGAGATCATCCGCGGCAAGGCCACCAATGACGAGACCGTGGCTCGCGCCTACGACTATGTGCAGGCAATCGGCAAGATACCGATTGTGGTGAACGATTCGCGCGGCTTCTTCACCAGCCGCGTGTTCGGCACGTTTGTGATGGAGGGCGTTGCCATGGTGGGCGAAGGCATCCCCGCCGCGGCGATTGAGAACGCGGGCATCCAGTGCGGCATGCCGGTGGGGCCTTTGGCGGTGCTGGACGAAACCGCGCCAGACCCGCAAAGACTTTGAGGCAGAAGGCAAGACCTATATTGCCACCCCTGGCGAGGCCCTTGTAGAGCGCATGGTGCGCGAACACAACCGCCCCGGTCGTGCCGGCGGTGGTGGCTTTTACGAGTACCCAAGCGAGAAAGGCGCGAGGAAATTCCTCTGGCCACAACTCAAGCCCCTGTTTGAGAAGTCGGATGCGCAGTGGAATATCACCGACCTGAAAGACCGGCTGCTGTACCGCCAGGCCGTGGAGACCGCGCGGTGCCTGAGCGAAAACGTACTGACCACCGTGCACGACGCCAATATCGGCTCCATCTTCGGCATTGGTTTTCCGGCGTGGACGGGCGGCGCCATGCAGTTTATTTATGGCATGGGAATTGAAACATTTGAGGAGCGTGCGGCGCAGTTGGCGCAGCAATATGGCAATGGCTTTACACTGACCGACGAGGTTAAGGCGGCGATCCGCAAATACCAGCCGCAGTACTGAAAGGTTGTTCGTATGTTCACGCTGAAGGGCAAGGTGGTGGTCATTACCGGAGCGGCTTCCGGCATTGGCGCCGCTTTGGCGCAAGGCATGGCCGACAAGGGTGCGCGGCTCATGCTGGCGGACATTGATCAGGCCGGACTGGACCAGCTTACGGGCACGTTGCGCAAGGCCGGATGCGAGTGCTTTGGCCAGGTGACCGATACCGGCAACGAAACTGCGATTTATGCGCTGGCAGCCCAGACACAGACTGTGCTGGGCGGCGCAGATATCGTCATCAACAACGCCGGGGTTGGACTTGTTGCGCCGGTGGATGGCTGCAAGACGGGCGATGCGCAGTGGCTGATGAACATCAATTTCTGGGGCGTGGTCCACGGCTGCCAGGCGTTTTTGCCGCAGTTGCGCGGCAAACCCGAAGCGCGGCTGGTCAATATTTCCAGCATCTTCGCCATGATTTCGATGCCCACGCAAAGCATCTATAACGCCTCGAAGGCGGCGGTGCGGGGCTTTAGCGACGCATTGCGAGAAGAATTGCGCGACACCACCGTGGGGGTGCTGTGTGTTCACCCCGGCGGGATTCAGACCAATATTGCCAACAAGGCGAGAGTTTCCGATTCGAGCATGATCGCAGCCAATGACCAGGAGTTTCGCGACAACTTCAACAAGGTGGCACGCACATCGCCGGCCCAGGCAGCCAAAGTCATCATCGCTGCAATCGAGGAAGGCAAGTCGCGTGTGCTTATTGGCGCCGATGCCAAGTTCATGGACTTCCTGTTTCGGCTGGCGCCAGCACGTTCGTCGGCCTGGGTCACCGCCATCGGTCACTGGTTGCGCCGCATGGGCGACAAACAGCGCAACCGCCGGGTTTCATTGCCTTGAGTGCGCCACACCCCAACAGCCGAGCCAAGCGTATCGCCATTGGTTTGGTGTTGTATTGCAGCGCAGTGGTTCTGGGCCTGGGGTCGGCCTGGTGGGTATTGAAGAAGGCTCCGTGGATGAATACCACGGTGCAAGTGGGTGCCTGGAAAACCAATCTGCTTGCAGGAAGCCAGGACGCCGACATCTATACCCGTGCGTCTGTGGCCGTCAATGCACTGCTGGCGCTCGACCGCAGCGAAACCATGTATTTCATTGCCAACAAGGACGATTCCGGAGCGCCCTTGCGTTCACGCTGCACCTACCGCGTTGAGGGCGTCGCGCCCAAAGCGCGCTGGTGGAGCATTACCGCCTACGCCGACGACATGTTCCTTTTTGATGCACCTGCGGGCCACTACAGCCTCAACGGAAGCACAGCACGACTGGACGAGAAGGGGCAATTTACCTTGACCACCGGACCAAAGGAGCAAGCGGGCGTGCACTGGCTTCCCACGCCGGGCGACCGCGGTCTGGTATTGACCCTGCGCGTCTACAACCCCGAGCAGGGACTGCAGGCCGCGCCCGGCTCACTGGTTGCGCCCCGCCTCACGTTGGTTGGAGCCTGCGCATGAGCGGACCCCATGAAACAACCCGAACGCTGTGGTTCTACCGCATCCTGACCCTGCTGGCGACCGCCGTTATCGTGCATGTGCTGGCGGTGTGGGCGGCACCGCACCTGATCATGCAGATCCTGATGAATGGCCCCACCGCCCGCACCATGAATATGCAAAACCAGGCTGCTTTTCCGCCACCGGTAACAGCAGCATCGCGCACCGTGGTGATGCCCAGCCCGGATCTCCTGTACTCGGTGTGTGCCTACGATACGACTAATGGCCCGGTTCGCGTGACCGCCAACCCGGCATTGCCGTCGTACTGGTCCATCGCGCTGTACGGTGCCAACAGCGACAATTTCTTCGTCGTGAACGACCGCACGGCCCAAGGCCAGCCGGTCAGCCTGTGGCTCGTGTCTGAAGGAGCCAACGCCCAGGCGCAACCGGTTCCGCAAGGGGCTCAGGTGGTGGTCTCGCCATCCCGCAAGGGGTTTCTGTTGATGCGGGTGCTCACCGGTAACTACGAGGCCGAGAAGGCAGTGGTGGAACCGGCGCGCCGCACCCTTACCTGCAGCCCTGCATAGGAACCACCATGCTTGCAAAACTATTGCGCTGGTTGATCTTTTTTCAGGTGCTGCTCGGGGCGGGCCTGGGCTACTGGCTTGCAGCGACCCAACAGTGGCACCCCGCATCTGCACTGCTGATGGCCATCGTGATGCCGTTCGTGTCGATGCTTCTGATCGATACCGTGTCCGCGTTGGTGTCGCGCGCGCCGGGCGAACCATTCATACACTGGATTCGCTCAGTCGTTGGCGAGTTCCGGGCCGGCATCGTGGTGTTTATCTTTCGGCAGCCATGGAGTGTGAAAACACCCACCGTGATGCCGGCGATCACCACAGGGGCGACGAGGGTACCGGTCGTCCTGGTGCACGGGTATATGTGCAACCACCGCATCTGGCAGGACATTGCGAAAGCCTTGCGTGCCCAGGGCCATGCGGTGTTCGCCGTCAACCTGGAGCCCCTGTTTGGGTCTATCGACCGCTATGCGCCCGTGGTGCAGGCAGCAGTGGCGGCCTTGCAGGCACACACCGGACAGCAGAAAGTGGCCCTGGTGGGCCACAGCATGGGCGGTCTTGCCATACGCGCCTGGATGCGCGCCCATGGCACTGCTGCTGTGGCGCGGGTACTGACCCTGGGCACCCCGCATGCGGGTACCAAACTGGCCAAAGGTGCAACCACCACCAATGGGCGGCAGATGCTGTGGCAAAGCGCCTGGCTGACGGAGCTCGCCGCCCAGGAAACCGTTGCCACGCGCAACCTGATACACATTGCCATCACGCCGCAGGACAACATCGTGTGCCCGCAGAGGGCACAAGTGCTTGGTGGCGTCGCCCCGGTCGTTTTTGCGGGTATTGGCCACGTGGAAATGTGCCTGCATCGGCCTGTGATTCAATGGGTTACGGAGCAATTGGGCGCGCTCAGCGTCGAAAAGGAAACTACGCCATGACACAACTGGTCGTCCGCAAGCTGTTGATTGACCTCACGACGCCGTTTCCCGCCCGCTGGAACGGTGGCGATGCTTTCCGCTCGGCTTTTTTCAGCGCACTTTCCATGAGTTTTCCGGTGGGCGAGCAGTACTTCATGGATTCGGTGCGTGCCGGGTTGAAGGCCCTGCCTGAACCGGAAAGGCAACGCCTGGCTGTGGAAGTTCAGGGCTTTGTCGGCCAGGAAGCCACCCATCGACGCATCCACGCCCTTTTCAATGGGCACCTGCAAGCGCTGGGTTTTATCAACACGCTGGAGCCACGTGCTGCCAAGCGGATGCAGCAGAATGCCCGCCTCGATGTGCGCATGCATGTGGCCGCCACTGCCGCCACGGAGCACATTACCGCCATGTTTGCCGACTGGATGTTCCGCCACCCGGAGGCACTGGAGGGTTGTGAGCCACGGCTTCAGACACTCTGGATGTGGCATGCTGCCGAAGAGGCCGAGCACTGCAGCACCGCCTTTGACATGTACCTTGCGCTCGGGGGCTCGCATGAGTGGCGCGTGCGCATGTTGCGCTACATCACCACCATGTTCGCGCTCGACATCACGCGCCAGACCATTCGCAATCTCTGGCACGACCGCAGCCTCTTCAAATGGAGTACCTGGACCAGCGCTGCACGGCTGCTGTTTTCCAAGGATGGCATGATCCGCGGCAATCGCGCGATGTGGCGTGCCTACCTCGCCCCGGACTTCCACCCGCGCCAGCAGGACACGTCGGCGTCCGAGCAATGGCTGCGCGACAACTCCCAGCGCTATGCGTTGGTGGGACAGACAGTGTAACTTTCAGGAGCACCCGCGATGCAAGCCTTGAGCCCCACCGACTCCGCTTTTCTGTGGATGGAAACGCGCAACCAGCCCATGCATGTGGCTGGACTCAATATCCACACGCCACCACCCGGAACGGGATCCGACTTCATCCACAAGATGCTCGCAGCCTGGAGCAAATACCCGCAAGCAGTGGCGCCGTTTAACCTGCGGCCGGTGTTGCGCATGGGGGTGTGGTATTGGGAGGAGGACCAGGAGTTCGAGTTGGACTACCACCTGCGCCATGTTGCCCTGCCCCAGCCCGGACGCATCCGCGAACTGCTGGCCATGGTGTCGCGCATCCACGGCAACCTGATGGACCGCAACCGCCCCCTGTGGGAAACCTACGTCATCGAAGGGCTGCCCGGCGGGCGCTTTGCCACCTACACCAAGATGCACCACGCACTGATTGACGGAGTGACTGGCGCCAAGATGACAGCGCAAGGGTTATCACGCACACAGGATGAGGACAAACCACCTTTGTGGGCGCAGACATTCTTGCACCACCCGGCTGGGCGCGGTCGGACCAGTGCACCCGGCCTGCTGCAACAACTGAAGAATGCCGCCCGTGCCGGCAGGGAAATTTTGCCGGGCATTGGCAGCGGTCTGTGGGATATCGCGCGTGCCACTTACGCCGAAGGTGCGGCCGCCCTGCCCTTTCAGGCCCCCCCCACCCCGTTCAATGTGGAAATTTCCGGATCGCGGCGCTTTGCGTCGCAGTCGTATTCATTGGCGCGCCTCAAACGCATTGGCGAAGCCAGCGGAGCCACGGTAAACGATGTCACGCTGGCCATTTGCGGCGGTGCACTGCGCGAGTACCTGCTGGCACAAAACAAACTACCCAAAAAACCATTGGTGGCCATGGTGCCGGTGTCACTCCATGGCGAAACCAATGTGGGGGGCAACCAGGTGTCGCTGTTGCTGGCAAACCTTGCAACCAATATTGCGGACCCGCTCAAACGGCTCAAGAAAATTGTCGCATCCACATCCGAAGCCAAGGAGCGCCTCACAAAAATGCCGCGCCTGCAAAAAATGGCGCACGGCATTGCGTCGATTTCACCGTTCGGTGCTGGCATGGTCATGGGTACCGCAGAGAAGCACCCGCTGTTCAACCTGGTGATCTCCAATGTGCCCGGCCCCAAAGATACGCTATACCTCAATGGCGCGCGCCTGGACGAAATTTACCCGGTCTCCATCCCCACCCATTACCTGGCGCTCAACATCACCATCAGCGGTTACGGCGACAACCTCGGTTTTGGCTACATTGCCTGCCGCCGCTCGGTGCCCGGCCTGCAACGCATGCTGGACTACACGCACAATGCGATCAATGCACTGGAGAATGCTCTGGGTCTGGTCGTGCCACCCGTGACCCAGCGTCGCCAGGCCACGCCCAACCAGCCCGTGCCCAATAAGCCTGCGAGCAAACGCCGCAACAGCAAAAGCGCAACGTGACGCTCTTGTCGTAGAACTGCACACCAAGGACCAGGGACGAGACCACCTGCGGTGAACAACAATCCAGTGACCGTTCGAGCACGTCCCCAATCCAGCGTGGACCTGTTTTGGTCATTCTCATGGCTGGCGTTGCAGGGTTTTGGTGGAGTGCTGGCCGTCGTACAGCGCGAACTGGTGGAGAAGAAGCAATGGCTTACCCGTGAAGAATTCCTGGAAGACTGGGCCGTAGCACAAATACTGCCTGGACCCAACGTTGTGAATTTGTCACTCATGATTGGTGACCGCTACTTTGGGATTGCGGGTGCTTTTTCTGCTTTGGCTGGCATGCTGATGTTTCCTTTGTGCATTGTTCTGGCACTGGCAGTCTTGCTCGCAGGCGTGGCAGATACTGTCGTGGCACAGGGAGCGCTGCGCGGTATGGGAGCCGTCGCGGCAGGGCTCATTTGCGCCACCGGACTCAAACTGATCACAGCGCTGAAGAACAATGTCATGGGTCTTCTGGCATGCAGCGTGTTTGCGGCATTGAGCTTTATTGCTGTGGCCATCCTTCACCTACCACTGGCGGCAATTTTGCTGGGTCTGGGTGGAGTCGCCTATGTGTGGGCATACCGACAACTCGGCCGTTTGCCCTCAACCAGGGAGGTTGACCCATGACGACCTTTACAGGCGCAGATTGGCTGGCCCTGTTTGTTCATTTCGCGTCGTTGTCGTTGTTGGCCGTGGGTGGCGCCATCACCACAGTTCCGGCAATGCACCGCTATCTGGTGACCGACCGGATGTGGCTGACCAACAGCGAATTCACTACCGCCATTGCGCTGGCGCAGGCAGCGCCCGGTCCCAACGTTCTGTTCATCGCCTTGTTGGGCTGGCAGGTGGGCCTGAATGCGGCGGGTGCGGGAGCCAGCACGGCGCACACCATGTCCATGGCCGCCGTGGGGATGGGGATCGCCATGCTGGGAATTCTGTTACCCAGTACAACGCTCACATTTCTGGCAGCGCGGTGGGGTCATCAGAATCGTGAGTTGCGCGCCGTTCGGGCTTTCAAGCAGGCGATGGCACCCATCGTCATTGCTCTACTGATCGCAACGGGCTGGATACTGGTGTCTGGTCAGGGCAGTGCGGCTGGTCTATGGCCACTTTGGCTGCTGGCTGGCATTTCAGCCCTGGCGGTTTGGAAGACCCGCATTCACCTTCTGTGGTTGCTGGCGTTTGGCGCTGCAGCCGGAGCATTAGGCTGGGTCTGACGCACTGGGCCCACTACTTCGGATTCTCAAAGAAAACGTAATTGGATGCGAAGTCGCTGATCTCGAAATACACCTTCTTCTCACCGGGATCGACCACCATATTCAGATTTTCATCGAGGATGCCATAACCATAGCGGTATGGACGTGGCTTGTTGTCCTCGGTGCCCATGGCCGTGCTGAGCTTGTCGATCTTGATGAAGCGGCGGGCCACTTTGTCACCCGCGTAGATCTCCAGAACACCATTGGTACCGGTCCAGTTCTGGATGTCGCGGCTGATCTTGTTCTGCTGCTCCTGGGTACAGGCGCTCACAAGAAAAATGGCTGTAACGCTTATGGATATTGCGTAAGCAGCTCTCTTTTTTGTAGCAATCATGAGTATTCCCTATTCTGTATGCGCCAGTGTTACTGACCGATACTGCGTTGACGCAGTGCCTCATAAAGGCATATGCCGCTTGCCACCGATACATTCAAGCTCTCGACCGCACCGCGCATGGGTATGCTAACCAGCGCGTCGCAGGTCTTGGCAGTCAGTTGGCGCATGCCGGAGCCTTCCGCCCCCAGAACCAGTGCAACGGGGCCTTTCAGGTCACTCTGGTACACGGTATTGGGTGCCGTGTCGCTGGTGCCGATCACCCAGATACTGCGTTCCTTCAATTCATTGAGCGTGCGCGCCAGATTCGTCACCATGAAATAGGGCACCGTTTCGGCCGCCCCGCTGGCCACTTTCGCCACGGTGGCGTTGATGCCAGCCGCGTGGTCTTTGGGCGCAATCACCGCATGGGCACCGGCGCCGTCGGCCACGCGCAGACAGGCGCCTAGATTATGCGGATCGGTCACGCCGTCCAGTACCAGCAGCAGCGGATGGTTGCGCTGCTCAGGCGGGAGGTCTGCATTCGCCGCCTCCAGTTCTTCGAGCAGTTCATCAAGCGAGTGCACTTGGGCGATCGGCTGCACGCGTGCCGCCACGCCCTGGTGTCCGTGGCTCCCGCTCATTTTGGAGAGACGTGCGCCATCGGACTCGACCAGTTTGACGCCCGTTTGCGCTGCGCGCTCAATAAACTGGCGCATCCGCGCGTCACGTCGACTTGGATCAAAGTAGATTTCTATTATCGAGGTGGGTACGGTCTTGAGACGCACCCCCAGCGCATGAAACCCGAACAGAACTTTAGGAGAGGCCATAGCCCGATTATCGCGGCTCAGACCAGTTTGCCCGCCTCGATGGTGATGCGACGCTCACAACGCTCTGCAAGCCCCAGATCGTGCGTCACCAGCACCAGGGTGGTCCCCTGCTCCCGGTTCAAAGCCAGCATCAACTCCATGATGGTCTCGCCAGTGGCGAAATCCAGACTTCCGGTGGGCTCATCGGCCAGCAGCACGGCAGGATGGACGACAAAGGCGCGCGCCAGTGCCACGCGTTGCTGCTCACCGCCACTGAGCACTCGGGGGTAATGGCCCAGACGCTGCGCCAGGCCCACCCGTGCGAGGATCTCGGTGGCCAATTTGCGCGCGTCCTTGCGGCCAGCCAATTCCAGCGGCAGCATGACGTTTTCCAGTGCGGTGAGGTTGCCCATGAGCTGGAAACTCTGAAAGACGAAACCCACCTTTTGCGCCCGCATCGAGGCCCGATCGTCCTCGCTCATGCCAAACAGGTCCACCCCGGCCAAGCGCACAGTGCCACTGGTGGGAGTGTCCAGACCGGCAACAATGGACAATAGCGTACTCTTGCCAGAGCCTGAAGCGCCAACGATGGCGGCAGTTTCCCCGGGCAGGAGCGAAAAATCGATATCACGCAAGATTTGCAAGGTGCCGGTGGAATCAGTGACCGCCTTGCAGACTTTTTCAACGGAAATAATGGGATCAGTCATGGGATTTTCTTGGATTCGCTGGTACTTTATCGCGCTTGTCGCTCTGCTGTGCAGCGGGGGTTATTCGTGGGCATCCCAGACCGCGAAAACCATGCCGGTCGTGCTGGTGGTGGGAGACTCATTGAGTGCCGAGTATGGCTTGAAACGTGGCAGCGGCTGGGTGGCTCTGATGGAGCAACGTATGGCAAGCGAGAAAATTGCTGCAAAAGTGGTCAATGCAAGCATCAGCGGCGATACCACATCGGGTGGCCGCGCACGCCTTTCCGCACTTCTTGGGCAGCATAGACCGGCGCTCGTGGTGATCGAATTGGGTGGCAACGACGCACTGCGCGGTCTGCCACTGGCCATGACCCAGGACAACCTGAAGACCATGACGCAGGCCGCCCAGGCTTCCGGTGCCAGGGTGCTGCTGCTGGGCATGCAAATGCCGCCCAACTACGGTCAGGACTATGCCAGACAGTTCGCAGCGACCTATGCCGATGTGGCCAAGGGCACCAAGGCGGCGCTGGTGCCATTCATGCTGCAGGGAGTAGCCGATGCGCCCGATCCCATCCGTCTTTTTCAGGCCGACAGGATTCACCCGAACGCGGCGGCACAGCCGATCATCCTCAACCATGTATGGCCTGCGATCAGAAAGCTGATTCCATGAGTCTGACTACCCTTTCGGCTGCTGAGGTCCTGCAGCACATCGATGGATTCGACGCCATCATTGATGCGCGCAGTGAAGACGAATTCGCGCTGGACCACCTGCCCAGGGCGGTCAACTGGCCCACACTGAACAACGACGAACGCAAGTTGATTGGCACCATGTACGTACAGGAAAGCCAGTTCGAAGCCAAGAAACGCGGGGCCGCCTTGGCTGCGCGCAACATTGCCGCCCACATCGAGCGTGAGTTGCTTAACACACCGCGGGACTGGAAACCGCTGGCCTACTGCTGGCGTGGTGGAAAACGCAGCGGGTCGCTGGCGCTGATACTGGACCAGATTGGTTTTCGGGTCACTTTGGTGGAGGGCGGCTACAAAGCCTTTCGGGCCGCGATGGTGGCCGACATCCCCCGACTGGTGCAGCCGCTGGATTTGCGTGTGATCTGCGGTACCACGGGGTCGGGCAAGACCCGTCTGCTGCATGCACTGGCCGCACAAGGCGCACAGGTGCTTGATCTGGAAGGATTGGCGAACCACCGAAGTTCCGTATTGGGAGCCATACCCGGCCTGCCCCAACCCAGCCAGAAGCGCTTTGATACCCTGGTTTGGGATGCGCTGCGCAAACTCGACCCAACGCGTGCGGTGTTCATTGAAAGTGAAAGCAAAAAGGTAGGCAATGTATCGGTACCCCAGGCGCTGATAGAGCGCATGCGCGCCAGCCGCTGCGTGAACCTCACTTTGCCCCACGCCGAGCGCGTGGCCCTGCTACTGGAAGATTATGATTTCTTTGTTCAGAACACTGACTACTTCTGCCAGCGTCTTGATGCATTGGCCGAGATTCGTGGGCACGCGCTGGTGGACGCGTGGAAGGCACAGGTCCTTGGCGGCCAACTGGCTCCGGTCGTGAGCGATTTGCTGACTGAACATTACGATCCGGTCTACTTGCAGTCGATCGAACGCAACTTTATGCAGTACGCCAGCGCCACCGCCGTAAGTCCAGACGACCGTTCCCCTGCAGCGATGGAGCGCTTGGCTACACAGCTATTGGCTGACTCTGCGAGCTAAGCCGGGTACAACAGACATCACGATTGGGGCGGAATCGCCTCAGATACAGGGGCCTCTTGCTCTTGCCCTGCCTCCCCAGCAGCGTCGGGCCCGTGTGTCTTGCGCTCGTTCTTTTCCTTCAGTTTGTCTTCCTTCTTGCGTTTTTTCGCCAGTTCTTTCTGACGTTTCTCGTATCCGTAATTGGGTGTTGCCAAGGTTTGCTTTCAATGTTTGTTAGGACTGTAACACCACCCACATACTATGCCGGTTGTTGGGTGGGCTGCTCCGGATCCAAATGCGGAGCTTCAAGCCACCGCACCGCGCCACGGTAGGCATGCCAACTGGCATGACCCAACACAGGACCAACCAGCACCAACCCCATATGAAATGGAGCCAGCAACGCAAGCGCCACCAATACCGTAATGCATGCGCCCCACAGCAACATCACCAGCAGGTTGTTCAACACCACTTCCAGACTGGTGATAGCCGCCGAGATGGCATCGGTATCGCGATCCAGAATCATGGGGATCGCGACGACCGACAGCGCAAAAACCAGAGCGGCAAAAAAACCGCCAACCATGGTGTAAGCAACAATAAATTCCCAATTGTCTGGATTAAAAACGGCCTGCACGACACCGGTTGTGGACGGCATCCCGGTGTTGAAGAAAACTGCAAACACCACCAGTGATGCGCGTCCCCACAGCAACTCCAGCACGATAAGCACCAGCACCAGCATGCCCATGCTGCGCAAGTGCGGTTTCCAGCACACCAGCGACGATACCAGCGCAGGCCGCAAACCATGCTCGTGACAACGACTGACCTCGTACAAGCCCAAAGCCAGAAACGGCCCCAGCAGCAGGCAACCCGATGCGATCGACATGGTGTACTCCGGTTTGGATTGAAACACCGCGCCCAGAATCAGCGCCATCACCCAAAAGCAGACGCCATAAAAGATACTGATCAAGGGATACGCCGTCAGATCACTTGCACCGAGCCGCAACCAGCGCGCCAGGTCGGACATGCGCAATACCGCAATCGTTTTGCGTGGTGCCGGCGATGGTGGCGGGAAATACGGCTCTGGGGGATGCTCTGGGGGCGTTGGTTGCATCGCGCCAGTCTATCGACGTGCGCACAGCATGCCAAGTGAGGAAAACACTGAGATCCGTGGGTTCTACCGCATCGCGAGAAGAGCCTGCGCAATATCCGCCTGCAAATCTTCCACAGCCTCCAGCCCAATGGCAAAGCGCACGACGGTACCCTTGGCAATCCGATCGGGCCAGGCTTGGCGCATACCCGGAACGTCGTAGGGAACGACCAGGCTAATGGGGCCACCCCAGCTATAACCCAGGCGAAACAGTTTTAAGCCATCGCAGAAGGCATCTACTTGATCCTGGTTAAAACGAGGGTCGATTACGACACTGAGCAGTCCAGCAGCGCCACCCGGCCCGTTATCACACAGCACGCGCCAATGGTCGTGTCCAGGTGAATTCGTCAATGCAGGATGCAAGACCTGCACAAACTCCGGTTGCCCAGTACACCAGCGAGCCAGTGCGCGCGTCGCCTGATCATGTGCACGGTAACGCAGCTCCATACTTGGAAGGGATCGCAAAACGGATTCCGCATCATTGGCTCCGACACCAAGGCCCAAACGCATGTGTGCCATCTTGACGCGCATGTGCAGGCCAACATCCCGGGTAATGACGCTACCCATGAGCACGTCGCCTCCACCACTGGGATATTTGGTCAGCGCATGCGCAGAAATATCCACGCCTAAACCCGGCGATTGTGCGGGGATCAAATCGAACGGTGCGAAAGCCAGGCCAGCACCCCAGGTGTTGTCCAGGGCCACCATAATGCCCCGTGCCTTGCAGACGCGCACCAAGCCCACAAGATCAGGAAACTCGAGCGTCACCGAACCAGCCGCTTCGACCCACACCAACTTCGTCGCGGGCGAGATTCTGGCTTCCAAATCTTGCGCATTCAGCGGATCGTAAATCTGGTGCGTGATTCCCCAGTTCGCCAGTTCGCCTTTGGCAAAGGCCTTATTGGGGCCATAAATGTTGTCGGGCAACAGAACTTCGTCACCAGCTTTCAGCACCGCCATTGCCACCAGGGCGACCGCGCACAGCCCGCTGGGAGCCAACACGCATTGCAACCCGCCTTCCAGTGCGCACAATCGCTCTTCAAGAGCATAGGTGGTTGGTGTTCCATGCAGACCGTAGGTGTAAGCCGACTTGTCCTTCCACTCGCGGCTACGCATCGCCGCAACGCTATCGAAAAACACGGTGGAAGCCTTGAAGACACCCGGCTGCGGCGCATCAAAGCCGGCGGGGGCCACATAGGGGTGGTGGATCAGCTCAGTAGTGCGGTGTGCCATGGCAAACGGGTGCGTCAAACGCTCCACTTCTGGATCAACTGCTCGGGGCTCAATGCGTCGTAGCCCTCGAATGGTTGGTGGATCCAGGGATTGGTGGGCAAAAACTCGACCGTGTAATCGGGCGCAAACGTCGACAGTGCCTTGGTCCAGATCACAGCGCTACGCAGCTCGGAAATGGGTGCATAGTTATTCTTGAGCTGGTGAATGACGGCTTTGAGCGTATGCCCGGAATCTGCCAGATCGTCCACAAGCAAAACACGACCAGCAATTTCCCCCTTGGGCGTGGTGATGTAATGGGCAATGTCCAGGTTTCCCTGCACGGTACCAGAGTCGGAGCGGTACGAACTGGTGGACATGATGGCCAAGGGCTTGTCAAAGATGCGAGACAAGATGTCGCCGGGGCGCATACCACCCCGCGCCAGGCACAAAATCGTGTCGAACTGCCAGCCCGACTGGTGCACCTTGATCGCCAGCTTCTCAATCAGGTTGTGGTATTCGTCATAGCTTACGTAGAGGTGCTTGCCGTCTTCTGTCAACATCGAATTGCTCCTATAGTCATAGCTAACCACGCTTGATTGACGGGCGTTCAAGGCCCAAACTTCATAAACTTAGTCGGGCAGATAGGGGTGTCGCATCATGATGGTGTGGTCCCGGTCCGGGCTGGTGGACACCATGTGGATGGGCACGCCGGTTACCTGCTCGATCCGCTGCAGGTACAGCCGTGCGTTCACGGGCAGTCGGTCGTACTGCGTCACACCGACGGTGCTCTCAGTCCAGCCATCCATCACCTCATAAATCGGCTTGCACAGCGCAATCTCGTCAGCGCCCATAGGCAAAATATCGGTCGTGACCCCATTGAGCTCGTAGCCCGTACACAACATCAGTTCTTTCAGGCCATCGAGTACATCCAGCTTGGTGATACACAAACCAGACAGGCCATTGACCTGCGCAGAGCGTTTGAGCAAGGCCGCGTCAAACCAGCCGCAGCGCCGCGAGCGCCCTGTGGTGACACCCTTCTCCGCCCCCACGGTACTCATGTGGTAGCCCGGCGTTCCAGGCACTTCCCACTCGAGTTCGGTTGGAAACGGGCCACCACCCACCCGTGTGCAATAGGCCTTGGTAATGCCCAAAATGTAGTGCAGCATCCCAGGGCCAACGCCTGCGCCGGCAGCTGCGTTACCGGCGACGCAGTTGCTGGAAGTCACATACGGGTAGGTGCCGTGATCCACATCGAGCAACGTTCCTTGCGCACCCTCAAAAAGGAGATTGGCACCTTTGGCATGTGCTTCGTTGAGCTCGCGCGATACGTCGGCAATCATGGGCTTGAGCAACTCTGCGTGCCGCATGGCTTGCTCATACACCGGAGCAAATTCGACCTTGCCGTCCTTCATGAACGGCTTCAAGGTATCGCCAAAATCAAAATCCTTCGAGGCCAGGTACGTGGTGAGCACATGGTTATGCAAATCGAGCAATTCGCGCAGTTTTGCTGCAAAGCGCTCCGGGTATTTCAAGTCCTGCACCCGCAATGCGCGCCGCGCGATCTTGTCCTCGTAGGCCGGACCAATGCCTCGCCCGGTGGTTCCGATCCTGGCATTGCCGCCTTTTTCCCGAGCGGCTTCACGCGCTACGTCGAGCGCCGCATGGAACGGCAGGATCAACGGGCAGGCTTCGCTGATGCGCAAACGCCCGCGCACTTCCACACCGACTTTTTCCAATCCTTCAATTTCTTCAAACAACTTGGCAGCGGAGAGGACCACGCCGTTACCTATGTAGCACTTGACGCCCGGGCGCATGATGCCGCTGGGAATCAAATGCAAAGCCGTTTTTACGCCATTGATCACCAGTGTGTGACCTGCGTTGTGCCCACCCTGGAAACGCACCACACCCTGTGAACTCTCGGTCAGCCAGTCGACCAGTTTCCCCTTACCCTCATCACCCCACTGGGTACCGACGACGACGACATTGCGCCCTTTGGTTGTATTCATTGGAACATTTCTCAGATAGGTTGCACGATCCATTGACCGGCATCGCATACCAAAGCCCGGTCACACTGGAATTCTTCGACTTCGCTTTCATGACCGGGCAGCACACAAACCACGGTCTCTCCTTGCCGACGCAGCGCGGCGATGGCAGCGCGCAATGCGCGGTCTTCGCTCCAGGGCGCACGAATAACCGCACGCAACGGGGCCGGTTTCGCAACCGCTGCAACGGCCTTCACATCCAGACTAAAGCCTACGGCCGGCCGATTGCGTCCGAATACCGCGCCGACCTCATCGTAACGACCGCCCCGCGCCAGCGCGTCGTTGGCTTTAGGAGCGTACAGCGAAAACATGGCGCCACTGTAGTAGGCATAGCCTCGCAAGTCGGCCAGATCGAATGAGACCGAAACGGCATCGAGATGCCCAGCCAACCACTTGAGGTGTGTGATCGCCTCGCCGATAGCCGGGGTTTGTGGCAACACGCGAAGTGCCTCATCGAGCACCCGTGCATCACCGTACAACTGCACGAGCGCCTGCAGTGCCTTCGCTACCGAATCGGGCGCACCACGGCACAGCGAACGAATCTCACTGGCATCCTTGGCGGCTAGCGCCGCATGAATACTCGCCAACTGCACGCTATCCAACGCTACATCTTTCAGGAGCGAGTGAACAATGCGGGCATCGGCCATATCTACACGAACCGCATCCACCCGAGCAGCACGTGCACAGTCCAATGCCAACGTAAGCACCTCGAGGTCGGCCTCCAGACCGCGGTGGCCGTAGATCTCGGCACCAAACTGCAGCGGTTCGCGGGTTGCATGGGGGCCGCTGGGCCGGGTGTGCAACACCGGACCACAATAGCAAAGGCGGGTAACTCCGCTGCGATTGAGTAGATGGGCATCAATGCGGGCCACCTGGGGTGTGCTATCAGCCCGCAGGCCCAGCATGCGCCCTGAGAGTTGATCAACCAGCTTGAATGTCTGCAGGTCCAGCGCTTTGCCTGTACCTGATAGCAAGGACTCCAGATGCTCCAGCAGGGGCGGCATTACCAGTTCATAACCATAGCATCGCGCTATGTCCAACAGATCTCGGCGTATTTCTTCAATGTGGCGCGCCTCTGAAGGCAGCACATCGGCAATGTGATCCGGCAAGACCCAGGCAGACATG
>JFJP01039147.1_pt1 | contig 17283 bp, 13 predicted proteins | sample 431651 | NCBI WGS metagenome assembly JFJP01 (sample SAMN02602958, study PRJNA72255) | Microbial mat metagenome, whole genome shotgun sequencing project. | biome: fresh water; feature: sink hole; material: water; isolation source: purple microbial (photo- and chemosynthetic) mats found in... | reverse complement strand
ATCGCGGATTTGAACAATACAATAAAATCAATGAATTTCCCTGTTATGATTAAGGGGAAATACTACGATGCCTATCCTGCCTATTCAACCGAACAGGCAGAGATCTACTTCTCGAAATTATCTGCCAAATGGGGCTTCCCTGTTATAGTACAGGAGTTTATAAGAGGAACAGAGGTGAATGTTATTGCCCTTGGTGATGGCGAAGGAAACCTTATTGCTGCAGTTCCCATGCGGAAACAATATATTACCGATAAGGGCAAGGCATGGGGTGGAATTACAATCGATGACAAGTCGATGCTCGATCTGGCAAAAAAGATTATCTCCCTCACAAAATGGAAAGGTGGCATGGAGCTTGAACTTATAAGGTCGGCCGATAACAGGCTCTATCTGCTTGAGATAAATCCAAGGATTCCTGCATGGGTTTACCTGGCTGTCGGCGCCGGACAGAATATTCCTGAGGCTTTGCTTAAACTAACCCTGGGGATGAAAGTAACACCATTTACTCATTACGATGTTGGAAAAATGTTCGTACGATATTCCTATGATATGATTGTTGATCTCGAATTATTCTCAACACTTACAACAAAAGGTGAACTCTAGAACTCCTTCCCCCCTGGGGGAAGGCCGGGAAGGGGGTATACGCTTTAAAAGAAGGTTCGGAAGGGGGGTTTAAGTAAAAATTGATACTCATTAAAAAACTAATATAATGGCAAAACAGATTTTTGAACGACCAACAATAACCAGGTTGAATCCAGGAGTACCTTCCAAACATGGAGCAGGCACTGTTGTTGCACCAATGCCAATGATTGATGGTATAAAGATTGAAGATCTTATGAACCAATATGGATCTCCTCTGTATATCTTCTCTGAAAGAACTATAAAAAACAGCGTTGAGGATCTGAAGCGGGCCTTTAGTCTACGATATCAGAAGGTACAGATTGCCTGGAGCTACAAGACAAACTACCTCGATGCAATCTGCAGGGTGTTTCACAAAAATGGATCATGGGCTGAAGTAGTATCCGGTTTCGAGTATGATAAAGCTGTCAGAAACGGTGTAAAGGGCGAGAATATTATTTTCAACGGCCCCGGAAAAACATCAGCAGATCTTGAGAAGGCAGCCAGGAACGGTTCATTCATTCATCTGGACCATCTTGACGAATTATTTCTTCTTGCAGATGTTTGCCAGAAAAATGACCTTGAGGCCAGGGTAGCAGTCAGAATAAACATGGATATTGGCATCTATCCCAAATGGGACAGGTTCGGACTTAATTATGAGAATGGCGAGGCCTGGGATGCCATAAACAGAATTATGATTAATCCTCGCTTGAAACTGGTTGGACTACATACACATATCGGCACTTACATAATGAGCGTCGATGCCTACAGGATTGCTGCTACAAAGGTTGCCGATCTGGCTGCCGGTATTGCTGCCAAATTCAACCATAACATCTCATATATTGATATGGGAGGCGGGTTTGCCTCCAAAAATACACTCAGGGGAGCTTATCTGTCGGGTGAAGACACAACTCCGTCTTTCGATGAATATGCAGAAGCCATTACATCAGCAATTATAAATTCCCAGATTAAACCAGACAATCTTCCCACACTTATTCTTGAAACAGGGCGGGCTTTGATTGACAATGCCGGATATATTGCAGGTACAGTGCTGGCAAACAAGAGGTTGTCTGATGGTCGCAGGGCAACAATAGTAGATGTGGGTGTAAACCTTCTTTTCACATCTTTGTGGTACGATCATAAAATTCACCCGCTGATAAGTCATTCGGGAATAGTTGAAGAGACTACAATTTATGGTCCTCTCTGCATGAATATTGATGTGCTTCGTCCGTCACTGATGTTCCCTTCCCTCAAGAGAAACGACAGGTTTGTTCTTACAAGAACAGGCGCCTACAATAATACCCAGTGGCTGCAGTTTATTACAATGCGTCCGAACGTGGTTCTTATTGATATGGAAAGAAATGTCCACCTTATCAGGAAGGCAGAAACCCTTGAGGATGTGTCTGCAAATGAATTGATTCCCGATTTCTTATCATAAAATTGCAATTATTGAATGAGGCTTAAAACCGGAACGATACAGACCTTTGTCCAGGGACTACTCAGAAGTTATTCACAGATCTTCTTCTCAGAAAGTTACTGGTTTGCCATACCGCTTGTAATAGTATCATTTCTGGATGCTTCGGCGGGATTCTGCGGACTGCTGGCGGTTTTTACAGCAAATATTGCTGCAACTTTACTGAAGTTTGATAAGTTATCCACTTCCAAAGGGTATTATGGATTTAACAGTCTGCTAGTCGGACTGGGTTTGGGATATCATTATGAGTTGACGATTATAATTATTGTCTCTGCAATATTTGCCGGCTTCCTTACATTTCTTATAACAATAGCCTTTCAGGGAATACTTGGCAAATATTATCTTCCATATCTTTCTGTTCCTTTTGTATTCAGCATCTGGATTGTTTTAAGTGCCGGTGGCATGATTAACGATACACAGATTAATCACAGCGGGGTGTATGTTCTTAATACGCTTTTCGGTATAGGTGGAAATAATTTTATTGATTTGTATCACTGGTGGGAAAAGAACATTACTTCGGGATTTCTTAACAGCTATTTTTTGTCGCTTGGAGCTATATTCTTTCAGTTTAACGTACTAGCCGGATTCGTTGTAGCTGTAGCTCTTCTCTTTTACTCGAGAATTGCATTCCTGCTCTCCTTGCTGGGATTTGGCGTGGCATATCTGGCATACTCTTTTATGGGGATGGACATGACCCTTCTTGGCTATAGTTTTATAGGTTTCAACTTTATACTGGGAGCTATTGCAATCGGTGGCTACTTCTATATACCATCAAAGCAATCATTTTTCTGGGCTTTCGCTATAACTCCCGTGATTGCACTTGTTGCTGCCGGACTATCGGGTTTGCTCAGGCCAATGAATGTTGCTATTTATTCACTTCCTTTTAACCTGATAGTACTCGTTTTCATGTATACCTTCCGTTTCAGGGCAGAACACAGGAAATTTATTGAAGTACAGATTCAGGAAGGAACTCCCGAACGAAATCTTTATTCGTTCGAAAGTTTTACAAAGCGTTTTCCTAATTTCGGCTGGCTTCAGATGAGACTTCCCTTCTTTGGAGAATGGTATGTTTCCCAGGGACATAACGGAGAACATACACATAAAGGTGAATGGGGATATGCCTGGGATTTTGTTATAAAAGACAGCGAATTGTCACAGTTTTCAGATACAGGTAATCTGCTGACAGATTATTATTGCTTCGGGAAAAATATCCTTTCACCGGCTGCCGGAACAGTTGTAGTTGCTGAAGATGGAATTGATGATAATAATCCGGGAGATGTGAATACTATAAAGAACTGGGGGAACACAATCATAATAAAGCACGGTGAAGGACTTTACTCTAAAGTAAGCCATCTTATGAAGGGTTCAGTGTTAGTTCACCCGGGTGATTATGTGTTTTCAGGCCAGATAATTGCCAAAGCCGGCAATTCAGGAAGATCTCCTTATCCTCATCTCCATTTTCAGATTCAGGCTAATCCATACATAGGATCTGCCACAATTAAATATCCGCTCTTCGCATATATTGAAAACGGACTGGATATCAAAACATACAGTTATCCCTCAGAAGGGCAGATTGTAAGGTCTGTGGAGGAAAATGCGGTTCTTAAAAAAGCATTTAACCTGATGCCGGGTACAAAACTTAACTGGAAAGTGAAATCGCCGGCAGGCGAGTCATCTGTAAGTTGGGAGGTATTTACTAATGTATATAACAAGTCATACATCTATTGCAGTAAAACAAAATCGGCTGCCTATTTTCAGTATGATGGCGTGTTTTTCTGTTTTACTCATTTTTCCGGCGACAGAAAATCACTTCTTTATCAATTCTATCAGACAGCCTTTCGAATCCCTGTTATCTGTATAGATGGTTATTCAATTACAGATTCGCTGCCTGTTAACAGGGTGTTCAGCGGATGGAGACTCTTCATCCATGACTTTACCGCTCCATTCTTTATGTATATTAAGGTAGGCTTTGTTGTAGTCATGAACCGAATCGGATCGGAATTTGACCTGAAAAGTATAACATATAACTCTAGACTTTCAGGGTACTCATTTAACAAAAAAATGTGGGAAAAGGAATTGAAACTTACAGTTAATATCGATAATAGCCTTATTCTTAGTGAGAAATCAACAAAAACTGAGGCGGTATGCGAGTCTTACTGATAATAGCAATTGCATTCATATTTTCTGTGAATCTGCATGGTCAGGGCGACTTTAGATCATATGATTCTATATCGTATAATTACTATCTTAAAGGTGACTTTAAAAATCTTAAGAGAACCGCTGAAACGATGTACTCTTCAGGATTTGACTACTATTACATTAGGATGAGACTTGGGATACTTGCTTATTACAAACAGCGATATAAAATTTCATCCGATAATTTCCGGAAAGCAATAGAGTTTAGTTCACACGATACGCTTTCGCACGAATATCTCTATTACAGTTATCTTTTTTCAGGAAGAGAGCATGACGCAAAGCTTTATCTGGGTTCAATACCATATAGCAAAAAGACCGGCATACTCAAATCTGTAAAAACTTCCGGAATATCGAATGTGTTTATTGGCTCGTCTTATTCTGCAAGTGATGTACTTCTTTATCCGACAAATGCTCTTTATTATGAATCAGTAAAAAGCAGTTTTGGCATGACAGCCGGCTTTGATGCATATTCGGGAAATAATTCAGTTATAAGTCTGGCATATACCGGATTGTTTAAAGAAGGTACTGTCTATTCTTCTTCTGCACCAACTGGTATTGACATGAATTTCAGACAGAATCAGTTTTATGGAAAAGTTATGCTGTTTCCAACCGAAGGGTTTGAGTTTTCCGGTTTTGGCCATATTGTATCTTTTAATGATGTTTTTACTTCAGGATTAAGATACAGAGAGTTTACAGGAGGTGCCGGGATTGCAATAAATGGCTGGAAAATGAGATCCGGGTTAAATGTTTCCGTGAGTAATTTTGGTAATTCCAGGCAGGTAAGCGGTGAGGGCTATGTGACATGGCTTCCTTCCGGGAATCTGAACCTTTATTTCACCTCCGGAGGTATGTTTCAAAATGATAAATACTGGGGCTCAACATATCAGATTAATCAGGTTATTGGCTTCAGAATGGCTGATTTTCTATGGGTTGAGACAGGTGTGATGCAGGGAAATTCTTATCTTAATGTGAGGAATTCCGGCTACTCAGTAAATAATTCCTATCAGATCCCGACATTTTCAGCTCATAGCAACCTGATACTTTTTCCATTAAAGAAGATAAGTCTTACTCTGACACCATATTTTAATAAATTCGATGTTTATTCGTGGGACTTTACAAATGTTTCAAGAACCGATAGAATTAATATTGACTCCTTCGGATGTGCTTTTAAATTAACTTATAAAATAAGATGAAAATGAAGAAAGTAATATTGTTGACTCTTTTCTCCTGCATGGTAATTTTTGCCTCAGCTCAGGATTATACCAAACTGACGGCAGCTTTCAGCGAAAGTTATTCAAAAGAAAAGACTGGCAAGTACGGAGATGCTGTATCTGCACTTAAGGCATATTATGATCCTGCTTCGTATGAAATAAATCTTCGACTTGGCTGGCTTACCTACCTTCAGGGGCAGTTTACCGAATCGCTTGGTTATTATAACAAGGCTATAGAACTTATGCCATATGCAATCGAACCCCGTCTAGGTGTTGTTTTACCAGCTTCATCAATGGGCAACTGGGATGTTGTCATAACACACTACAATAAAATTCTTTCAATTGATCCGAATAATACTGTGACACTTTACAGGCTTGGTCTCATTTCATACGACAGAAAAGATTACAAGCAGGCATATCAGCATTTCGAAAAGGTTGTAAATCTTTATCCATTTGATTATCAAAGTATGCTTATGCTTGCCTGGACAGATTACCGGCTTGGAAAAACAAGGGAAGCCCGAGTGCTGTTTAATAAAGTATTATTATATTCTCCCGGTGATACAAGCGCCCTTGAAGGACTGGGTCTGATAAAATAAAACTAAGGTGTACAGCAAGAAAATAAAATATACTGAATTAATCCTGATAATCCTCGTCTGGCTGGTACTGCTGTTTACTCCAATTCTTTTCAGGGAAGACATTTACAGTCCGGTAAAAAGAAGTATTATTAATCAGCTTGAAATTCTGATTCCGCTTTTACTTGTATTTATTCTTAACAGGTTTTTACTTGTTCCATTTCTGCTTTATAAAGGGAAACAAACACAATTTGTTGTGTCAGCTATTCTCATGATAGTCCTTTTTACAGCAGGACTCTTTGTTTACGATAAGAGGATAAAGGATGTTCCGCCTGAGCTACCATTGCTGCAGCAGCAAATAGCAACGCCTCCTTATGCATATCCCGGAGGAGTTGATGTTTTTTCAAATCTGAGACCTGCACAACAACGACAGCCACGACCTATTCCTCCCTTTGCAAATTTTCTCATTCTTTCAGTTTTAATCGTTGGATTTGATACCGGACTGCGGTTAAGCCTTCGCAGCTTTGATATTGAAAATGAAAAGGTTAAGCTTGAAAAGGAGAATGTGGCTACACAGCTTGTTCTACTGAGAAATCAGGTAAGTCCTCATTTTTTGATGAATACTCTTAATAACATTCATTCGCTTGTCGATGTAAACCATGAGGAAGCGAAAGAGGCAATTATTAAATTGTCTAAAATGATGCGCTATCTTCTATATGAGACCGAGACAGAAAAAACAACACTCGCAAAAGAGATAGAATTCCTTGAAAGCTACATCAACCTTATGAAGCTGAGATTCAATGAGAGAGTTATAATCAGGTTGAGAATTCCCGCTGTTATTCCTGACAAAACTATTCCTCCCTTTATTTTTACTTCGCTTATTGAAAATGCATTTAAGCATGGAATAAGCTACAAGGATGAATCATTCATCGAAATTGAGATAATAATCAAAGAAAACCGTATGGTTCTTAAGGTCAGAAACAGTAAGAGTGAAAAGACAGATACAGAAAAATACTCGGGGATTGGAATTGAGAATACAAGGAAACGTCTAGGACTCCTTTACGGAACAAATTATTCCCTTGAGATCCTTGATGCTAGTGATGTGTTTGACGTAAAACTCTCTATACCATTATGATACGATGTGTTGCCATAGATGATGAACCACTTGCCCTAAGGCAAATTGCCGGCTATATAAAGAAGACACCATTTCTTGAACTTGCCGGTCAGTTCGAGAGTGCTTTGAGTGCTATTGAATTTGTTAATAACACAGACATCGACCTAATGTTTGTGGATATCAATATGCCGGATCTGAGCGGACTCGATTTTGTAAAGACTCTTGAAAATCCTCCCAAAATCGTTTTTGTTACAGCTTACAGCGAATATGCTCTTGAAGGCTTCAGGGTAGATGCTCTTGATTATCTTCTGAAACCAATCAGTTATGCCGATTTTCTGAAATCAGCCAATAAAGTTAAATCGTGGTTCGAAAACAAACAATCGAAGGCCGATGAGATAAAAAGCAGCAAGGATTACCTGTTTATCAAGTCGGAATATAAAGTGTTAAGGATCAATTTCGATGATATCAAGTATATCGAAGGTATGAGTGAATATATCAGAATTCATCTCACAACCGGGAAACCTGTAATGACACTTTTAAGTATGAAGGCTGTTGAAGAAGTGCTGCCTGCTGATAAGTTCATGCGTGTTCACCGTTCATATATTGTCAGTCTTTCAAAAATATCAGTAATAGAGAGAAGCCGCATAATATTTGATGGCTCAGTATACATACCTGTAAGCGATCAGTACAAAACAGTATTCCAGAACTTCATTGATAAGAATTTCCTTACCTGATTTTGGGTTAATTCTAAGCTTTACATTTTTTTAACCGCAAAGTTCACAAAGTTAAAGCAAAGCACGCAGAGATATTATGTTATTAAAAGCTCTTTGCGATCTTTTTTATGTTCTTTGCGACCTTTGCGGTTAATGGATTTGGATTTTCTCTCAACCTGATTTCCCATTCTTGTTTTTATTATATTTGTTCTTCATCATATTAAAAACCGGTAACTGCGGAAACTATGAAGGCTCTTGTTCTTGAACAATATAATAAACTAGTTTATAAGGATGTTCCAGATCCTGTAATTACAGAAAATGATGTTCTTGTAAAGGTGATGGCCTGTGGTATTTGCGGATCTGATGTTCATGGACTTGACGGAAGTACCGGAAGAAGAATACCACCTATGATTATGGGGCACGAAGCTTCAGGTATTATTGCAGAGACTGGTACGTCGGTGACAAACTGGAAGAAAGGTGATCGTGTTACATTTGATTCCACTGTTTACCCGCTTAATGACTGGTTCACTCTTCAGGGTAATTATAACCTGAGCGATAATCGTGAAGTACTTGGCGTTTCACCCGGTACCTACAAAAGAGATGGTGCCTTCGCCGAATACATAGTTATACCACAGCATATACTATACAAAATTCCTGATAATGTTACTTTTGAGCAGGCTGCCATGGTTGAGGCAGTTGCAGTTGCGCTTCATTCAATAAACATTGCAGGTCTAAAAACCGGTGACGTATGTCTTGTTACAGGTGCAGGGATGATAGGCATATTCATAATCAAACTTCTTAAAATATCAGGAGCTTCTAAGGTTATTGCTGTGGATATTAATGAAGCCCGGCTGGCTGCTGCTCTAAAGGCAGGTGCTGATTATGCTTTCCTTTTTTCTGACGAATCGCTTAATGAAAAGATTATCTCTCTGACAAATTCACGTGGTGCTGACATTTCTTTTGAGGCTGTAGGAAAAAGCGAATCGGTTAACAGCGCTATTGACAGTACAAGAAAAGGGGGCAAGGTTATACTCGTAGGAAATGTTTCTCCGAAAGTCGAATTTCCTCTTCAGAAAGTTGTAACACGTGAACTTAAAGTTCTTGGAAGCTGTGCAATAAGAGGAGAATATGAGGTGGTTTTGAACCTTCTTCAGAGTGGAAAGATAACAGTTGATGACATGATTTCAGTCGTAGCACCTTTATCAGAGGGTGCCCTTTGGTTTAGCAAACTTTATTCCCGAAAGGAAGATCTTAATAAGGTAATACTTGTCCCTTAAAAATATTAAAATGGCAGAAAGAATAATCAACATATCAATTGCCGGCTGCAGTAAGGTGGCATATCTTCATGCTAAAGCTATAACACAAATCCCCGGTGCAAGGCTGGCAGGTGTTTGGAGCAGGACTGCAAAAAGTGCGGATGATCTGGCCGCTAAATTTAATACAGTGGTGTACAAGGATATTTCCACTATGGTAAGTGAAAATAAAACTGATCTTGTAATTGTGTGTACAGCCCATCCATATCACCTCGGCCCGGCTGTAGAGGCTGCTAAAGCAGGAGCTAATGTTCTTATCGAAAAACCTTTGGCATCCGACCTCAAGGATTGTGACATTATAATTGAAACCTGCCGGAAGATGAATGTCAAACTGGGGGTTATCAGTCAGCGAAGATGGTATGAGCCTGTAAGAAGGGTTAAGGACGCTATCGATAGCGGTAAACTTGGTAAACCGGTTCTTGCAACAGTACTTATGCTTGGCTGGCGCGATAAGGCTTATTACGATTCAGATGCATGGCGTGGATCATGGAAAAGCGAAGGGGGAGGAGTACTTGTGAATCAGTCGCCGCATCAGCTCGATATAATGCTTTGGTATATGGGTGAGGTTGATGAGGTATATGGTGTATGGAAAAACCTTAACCATCCATATATAGATGTAGAAGACACTGCTGCTGCAATTGTGAAATTTAAAAGCGGTGCAATCGGAAATATTCTGGTAAGCAATTCCCAAAAGCCCGGGATTTACGGAAAGGTGCATGTTCATGGAGAAAATGGCGCCTCGGCAGGTGTTCAGACCGATGGAGGTGCAATGTTTATCGCTGGCAAAACCGGAGTGGCTGAGCCTCCAGTTAATGATCTTTGGACAATCCCGGGTGAGGAACATCTCCTAAAGGAATGGGTGAAGCAGGACACTGATAAGTTCAATAGCTGTGATCCTACAATTGAATATATCAAATATCAGATTGAGGATTTTCTCTCCGCAATTAAAGAAAACAGAGAGCCTTATGTAAATGGTGAAGCCGGACGAAAAACTGTCGAGCTTTTTACAGCTATCTATCGCTCAACACGTGATAACAAGGTAATAAAATTTCCGCTTACTCCCGAACAAGGCCTAGATGGCAGACAGCACCTAATAACCTAATAACCTAATAACCTAATAACCAATTAAACTATTTACTTCTAACTCCTGATCTTTATGCCCCTCCTTATAGTTATCCTCGGAATTTGCCTTCTTCTCTTTCTTATTCTTGTTGTCAAATTCAATTCTTTTTTATCATTTGTTATTGTTGCCCTGGCTGTTGGTCTGCTGGAAGGTATGAATCTGAATGATACTGTAGTATCTATTGAGAGGGGAATAGGAAATACAATGGGTTTTCTTGTGCTGATCCTCGGATTGGGATCGATGCTCGGAAAACTTGTGTCGGAAAGCGGTGCTGCCCAAAGAATTACAACGAAACTTGTTGATGCTTTCGGGTTAAAGCATATTCAGCTGGCACTTATGCTTACAGGGTTCATTGTAGGAGTATCCCTTTTCTACGATGTCGGCTTTTTTATTATGATACCACTCGTTTTCACTGTGGCAGCATCAACAGGTCTTCCATTATTATATGTTGGTCTGCCAATGCTGGCTGCACTTTCAGTTACACATGGATATCTTCCTCCACATCCTGCTCCTACTGCCATAGTAGGTATGTTTAATGCGGATCTGGGTAAAACAATGGTTTACGGAATAATAGTTGCTATTCCGGCTATAGTTGTTTCCGGCCCATTTCTGTCAAAAGCCTTAAGCAAAATAAAGGCAACTCCGCTGGCTGAATTTGTAAATCAAAAACCTCTGAGCGATAGTGAGATGCCAGGTTTCTGGATTAGTTTTTTCTCCTCCCTGTCGCCGGTAATCCTGATAAGTATGGCAACTATTGCCGGATTCTTTCTTCCGGAAGAGAATGTTGTTAGAAAGGCATTAAGCTGGATCGGCAATCCAGTAATCGCTATGCTTATAGCAGTACTGTTTGCAATTTATGCGCTGGGTTTGGCCAGGGGAAGGAAGATGACCGAAATCATGAATTCACTGTCACATTCAGTAACCAGCATAACAATGATAATGCTTCTTATTGCAGGTGCAGGTGCTTTAAAACAGGTTCTTGTCGACGGAGGTGTAAGTACTTATATAGGCGGATTGTTAAGTGAATCATCGCTTTCGCCTCTCTTTTTGGGATGGCTTATTGCCACTGTGCTTCGTTTCTGCGTAGGTTCGGCTACTGTGGCAGGAATCACAACTGCCGGAATTGTTCTGCCTCTTGTTACAGGAGGATCAGTCAATCCGGAACTTATGGTTCTTGCTATTGGCTCAGGCAGCCTTATGTTTGGTCATGTAAACGATGGAGGGTTCTGGCTTTTCAAGGAATACTTCAACCTTAGCATAAAGGATACAATGAAGACCTGGGTTGTAATGGAAACTTCTATTGGAATAATGGGACTTGCCGGAGTTATGTTTCTCAGCCTCTTTATCAGGTAGATAATAATTCAGAGTAGTATCGAATTTTTCTTGTAATTTTATAAATCTGAAATCGGTGTAATTAGGGAGTTTATAAGAAGATGAAGAAGTTATTGCTACTTACTATTATCCTGTCGGTTTTTCTTAATGGCGAAGCACAGGATGGCGCCCCTCTTCTTACTCATTTTAAAGAGAGCAGGGAGGTTGAGAATCAAAGTTGGGCAATATGCCAGGATGACAGCAGAATAATGCTTTTTGCAAACAGAAAAGGAATTCTGACTTTTGATGGTCAGGAGTGGATTCCGGTAAGAATTCCTACCATTCCTTTTGCAATGAATAATGAACCAGCTAGCAATAAAATTTATGTAGGGGGTGAAAATAATTATGGTTTTCTTGAGAAGGATATTCTGGGGGAATATAAATATGTCTCGCTTTCAGGTGACAGCTCTGAATTGGGAATTATTACCAAAATAGTATTTAATGACACTGTAGTTTGGTTTTACGGTGCCCAATCAATAAGCCGCCATAATATTGAAACAGGGAAACTTACTCTCAGAATTAAACCAGAGGATGATAGTCAGTGTTCAGGTCTCTTTGTTACTCCCAGGAATACATTTATAAATATTACCGGGAAAGGATTATTCAGGCTTGAAAGCGATACCCTCTTTCCAATTGTTACCGGTTATCTTACTGAAAATACTGATATTTTATTCTCACTGCCATATAATTCTGAAAGGGTGCTGGTGGGTCTGAGTAATGGAAATCTTTCCCTCTTTGATGGCATTAAATACTATGATTATCAGATTAAGGATGATGGTTATCTGAAAGACAATGTGCTGTCAGAAGGTTTGACGATTGGTGACTCTCTTTATGCTTTCTCAACTCTCGACGGAGGAGCAGTTGTTGTTGAAAAAACAAGTGGAAAAATAAGGAACACAATAAACAACCAGAATGAACTTCCTGACGATGAGGTCTTCGCACTGGGGCTTGACAGGAGTGGCGGGTTATGGCTATCACATCAATTCGGTCTCACAAGAGCAGATCTGAACCTGCCGGTCGGGAACTTTAGCATATATCCCGGATTAAAAGGTAATCTGACAACATCCCTCTGGCATAAAGGTGAATTGTATGTAGCTACTAGCGAAGGCATCTGGTATCTCACAGAAGTTAAGAACTATTCTGAAGTACAGGTAACTGTTAAAAAAGAGTTATCTGCGACAGCTTCCGGCTCATCTGAGAGTGCAGGAGCCCAGCCTGCCAGCCGTAAGAATATTTTTTCCAAAATATTCGGTAAGAAACTGACTCAGGAAAAAAGTCCAAATTCAGCAATTCCGCAAAAGACTGAACCTGAGCGATACTCCAGACAAACAGTAAGCAGGTTGAAATCCATCAATTATATCTATAAAAAAGTTGAAGGTTTTAATGAGAAATGCCGGCAACTGGTTTCTACACCGTATGGAATTATGGCAGCTTCAAACAAGGGATTGTTCCTTATAAATAACCATAAGGCTGCTGGTATTGAATCAAGCAGGTACATAAATTTTATTAGCTGGAACCCGGTTGGTGACCGTTACTATATCGCTGCTTCCGATGGGTATTTCACTGTAAGATACCAGAATAGTAAATGGATAGTCGATTCCCCTGATCCTGATTTTTCTGATCCGGTATACTCTTTGATTTTTGCCAATGGAATAATGTGGTTGGGCATTGATAATTACGCGGTAAGGGTTGATAAAGAATCGGGTACAGGGAAAAACAGTTATACCCGTTTGAGTATTGAAAATGATTTTCCACAACGATATTTTCTTGACGTGGCTAATGATTCAGTATTTCTGTATACCGAAACAGGGATATACTCATATGATAATTCTTCAACCGGCTTTATTCCGGCAAAGGGCAGATTAAAGTTACAGAATTCAAATGCTAAATTAATTTACCCTCTCTCGAACAGGCCATGGGTTAAATACGGCGAAAACTGGTTATCACTAAGTGCTGTAAGCGATACTGAAAAGAAAGGCATGTCGCTGCTCAATATTTTCAATGATGTGGTTTCTGTAAACGTTGAGAGCGGTAAGATGTGGGTTGTTGATGGTGAAAACAGGCTATTCGGAATTGACCTTAAACGACAGGTTAAAATGAGTCCTGAGATTAATGTCTTTGTGAAAAGTATTTATAATGAAGATGGCATGGAATTCAGTCTTTCAGATATTGAATTCAATCGTGGTGATAATATTGTGAATTTTGATATAGTGGCACCGGCATATCTCAAACAAAATACTACACAGTACCAGTATACCATTAATAAGCTGATGCCTGAATGGTCACCATGGTCAGAGAGAACAAAGTATAATCTTATGATTCCGGTCCCGGGTGAATACACCCTTCAGATAAGGGCCCGTGACTTGTGGGGTAATATTGGCGAGCCTGTTTCTGTTAAATTTACAATTAAAGCTCCTTTTACTGAGACTACTGCCTTCTTTGTACTGATGATTTCGGTTGTTTTAGTAATTATTCTGTTAATTGTCCGTTTCAGGGAAAAACAGCTTCAGAAAGATAAAAGAGTCCTGGAGCAGAAGGTAAAAGAGCGTACTGCAGAAATAGCTGCTCAGAAGGAGGAGATTACTTCAAGTATCGAATTTCAAACCAAGAGATATAGTAAGCGGCGATTTTTACTGGGTAGGTGAGAATGAAAAGCATATATTCTTTACTGTCGCAGATTGTACCGGTCATGGCGTGCCGGGAGCCTTTATGAGCACCCTCGGTATTTCATCACTTAATGAAATTATTACCAATAACGCTGAACTTAAAGCAAATAAGGTACTTACTCTGCTTCGTGAAAAGATTAAGACATCTCTTCACCAAACAGGTAAGGAAGGTGAGGCAGCTGACGGTATGGATGTTGCATTCTGCATTCTGCATAAGAACCGTAAAACACTGGAGTATTCAGGAGCCTATAATCCGCTGTTTATTCTGCAGGATTCAGAAATCAAGGAGTATAAAGCCGACAGAATGCCGATAGGTATATATTATGGCGAAAAGGATACATTTACAAACTACGAGATTAGTGTGAAGAAAGGCGATATAATTTATATATTCTCAGATGGTTTTGCAGATCAGTTCGGAGGACCCGAAGGATCAAAATTCAAAAAGGCCAATCTGAAAAAACTCCTTTCAGAGATCTATATGAAACCTATGAATGAACAACGCGATATTCTGTTAAAGGAATTTGAGATCTGGCGCGGAAAACTTGAACAGGTTGATGATATCACAATTATAGGGGTGAGGGTTTAAAAAGTTAAAATCTATTTATATATGAAAATTAAATTTATAGGCGCGGCAAGGGAAGTAACCGGCAGCAAACATTTGATAACTACCGATCTTGGAAAACGAATTCTGCTCGACTGTGGAATGTTTCAGGGAAAAGGTCTTGAGACCGACAGTATGAACAGGGACCTGATGTTTGACCCTGCAACAATAGACCATATTATTCTCACTCATGCTCATATCGACCATGCAGGATTGATCCCCTACATGTATAAACTGGGTTTCAGGGGTTCGATAATATGCACCAATGCAACTCGCGATCTATGTGCTATAATGCTTACCGACTCTGCATTTATACAGGAACATGATACAATAACATTCAATAAGCGAAGGGCAAAAAAAGGTTTGCCACTTGTTACACCTCTTTATACACAGGATGATGCCAAAGCGTGCATGAACCAGTTTATAGGTGTTCCTCATGACATGAAATTCAGGATTGACGAAAATATTAAAGTAAGATTTACCAGTACAGGACATATGCTGGGAAGCGGTGTTGCCAATATCCAGATTATTGAAAACGGAGTAATAAAACGAATTGCATACACAGGCGATATAGGAAGACCATTTGACCCGATACTGTCAAACCCGGTGCCGTTTGATCAGGCCGATATTCTTATAACCGAATCTACATATGGTGACAGGCTCCATTCTGATGCTCAGTCTGCTGAAGATGAATTGCTTAAAGTACTTACTGATACCTGTGTGGTTAAGGGAGGAAAACTAATAATTCCTGCATTCAGCGTCGGCCGTACTCAGGAGATCGTATTCGCGCTCAATAATTTCTTTAACGCCGGAAAACTCCCGCGTATTGATATATATGTTGATAGTCCGCTTGCAGTTAACGCAACAACTGTATTCAGAATGCATCCTGAGTGTTTCAATGAAAATTTTGCAAAGGTTCTGGAAAAGGATTCTGACCCTTTTGGGTTCGAAAATCTGTTTTATATAAGCAGGGTAGAGGACTCAAAGAGGCTTAACGACCTTAAAAAGCCCTGCATAATTATCTCTGCCTCAGGTATGATGGAGGCCGGAAGGGTGAAACATCATCTTGCAAATAATATTTCAAATCCTAAAAATACTGTCCTTATTGTCGGATATTGTGCTCCGACAACACTTGGAGCCAGGATCGCGCGTGGTGATAAGGAAGTATCTATACATGGTATGGTCTATGCAGTTAAAGCAGACATAAGGAAAATTGAATCATTCAGCGGTCATGGAGATTATAATGAGATGATGAGCTTTTTATCGTGTCAGGATAAGGCAGCCATCGCCCGGACTTTCATAGTTCACGGTGAATTCGAAACTTCAAAAAAATATGCTGAAAGATTAAGGCAGGCTGGATATGTAAATGTTGAAGTTCCTGCAAAAGGGCAGGAATTTGATATATAATTTTTTTTAAAAGCCGGAGAAAAATAAAATAGCTTGCTATTTTTGCGCTGCAATTTTATAAAACAGTATTATGGGAAGAGCATACGAATACCGCAAGGCATCGAAGGAGAAAAGGTGGGATAAGATGTCTAAGTTGTTTCCGAAACTTGGTAAGAATATTACCATTGCTGCCAAAGAGGGTGGGGCAGATCCGGATCTTAATCCTAAACTCAGGACAGCTATTCTGAACGCGAAATCGCAGAATATGCCTAAGGATAATATCGATGCGGCTATTAAAAGGGCAGCAGGCAAAGATTCTGAAAGTTTCTCTGAAATTTGCTACGAAGGTAAAGGACCACATGGTGTACTTATATTTGTTGAGTGTGCTACCGATAATAACACGAGAACAGTTGCCAATGTAAAATCATACTTTGGTAAATCAGGAGGCGGTTTGGTACCAACAGGTTCGCTCGAATTCATGTTTAACCGAAAGGCCGTTTTTGAATTTGAATTGCCTGATGGAAAATCTCTTGAAGATATTGAGCTCGATCTTATTGAGTTTGGTCTGGAAGAGATTGAGATGGCTGATGATCTGGTATTTGTTTATGGCGACTATACAAACTTTGGAACTTTATCACAGGCCCTTGAAGATCTGGGAATTGATGTGAAAAAAGCTTCGCTGATGAGATTTGCCCTTAATCAGGTTGAATTTACCGAAGAGCAGTTAGTTGACATTGAGAAGCTTATCGACAGAATTGAGGACGATGATGATGTACAGGCCGTATATACAAACATTGCCTGACCTATTGAATATATTTTTTCATTTCCTTTCTTATTTGTTTCCAGGCAGGAAATAATTCTGTCAGTAGTTTATAATACCGGGTTCCATGATTGTGATGTTTCAGATGGCACAACTCATGAATAATTA
>JFJP01040054.1_pt1 | contig 17284 bp, 16 predicted proteins | sample 431651 | NCBI WGS metagenome assembly JFJP01 (sample SAMN02602958, study PRJNA72255) | Microbial mat metagenome, whole genome shotgun sequencing project. | biome: fresh water; feature: sink hole; material: water; isolation source: purple microbial (photo- and chemosynthetic) mats found in... | reverse complement strand
GACTGCGGCATCGCCAATGTCAATATCGGCACCAGCGGGGCGGAAATCGGCGGGGCCTTTGGCGGGGAAAAGGAAACCGGCGGGGGCCGGGAATCCGGCAGCGATGCCTGGAAAATCTATATGCGCCGCCAGACCAATACGATCAACTGGGGAGACGAACTGCCCCTGGCCCAGGGCATTGTCTTTGACGTTAGCGGGAGAACCCATGAATAACGGTATTTTACATTACCCCCGGCCCTCATGGGAAATATCCTTGTGTGGAAACCGTCGTCAACAGCGGTATTGTCAGGGTATTATATGATGAAGAGCCTGAAGGAAGCCGGGCTTCCCAACGGGGTCATCAATTTTATCCCGGGAAAAGGGTCAGTTATCGGGGAGGTGGTGTTGAACCACAGGGAGCTTGCCGGGATCCATTTTACCGGGTCGCACCCAGGTGTTCAAAACCCTGTGGAAAAAGGTAGGGCAAAATATCGATCTCTATAAATCCTATCCCCGACTGGTGGGTGAAACCGGGGGAAAAGCGGACAAGGCCAGCAGTTTATTAAATCTTTTGCACTGGACATCGGCCAGAACCATCAAGGAAACCTTTGTCCCGCCTGAAGAGTAAACTTATCCGTTCATGCTGGATGAATGAGGAGCAAAAAAATCAGCCTCTTACCCCAGAAGCACATTGATATTTTCCCTTACCGGGTGATGGATGTGGTGGTCATGGCCAGGGGCGCAATTTCAACCCGGTTGCAATGAAACGCACAGGTATTTCCCATGTCGGTCAGCCGCTGGCTGGTCAACTGATTGGCTCCGCCGCCAGGCGAAAGACTGGGCCAGTGAAGTCCCTCGGCCACCAAAAGCCCGGCCTGGGTGTCGTTGGTCACATGGGCCAGAAACCGGCATTCTCCCCGGTCATTGAACACCCTGACCGGATCTCCATTCGTGATACTCCTGACCCGGGCGGTTTCGGGATGAATCATCACCTTGGCCGGACCGGCCTGTTCCCTGATGCTGTTTATCTCGTTAAAGGCCGAGTTGAGAAAAAGGTGATGGGGCGGCGTGATGAATTCCAGGGGATATCTGTCGCCGCCGTCCGGGTCCCTTAGCGGCTCTCCGTCGGGAAGGGGATCAAGACCCTGATCCGCCATGGCCTGGGAAAAGAATTCCACCTTGCCCGACGGCGTGGTAAATCCATGGGCATAGGGGTTGGGCGGGATGTTCAGCCTCACCGGCTTACCGGACTTCACCATCTCAGCATCCACCCCTTCCATAAATGGGGATGCATCCAGTAAAAAATTTTCAATGCAATTCATCTCGCTGAGGGAAAAGACGTCTTCCTTAAACCCAAGCCGGGCGGCAAGGTCCTGGAAAATCGCCAGGGTAGGGCGGCTCTGTCCCACCGGAGGAATGACCGGCCGGGCCATCTGGATATAATTGTGGCCATAGGCCCGGTAAAGATCGGTTGTCTCGAGAAAGCTCGCTCCCGGCAAAATGATATCGGCGTAGTGGGTGGTGTCGGTCCGGAACATTTCCTGGACAACGACAAACAGATCCTCACGGGCCAATCCCTTTAATACATCGCGGGACTGGGGAGCGACCACAGCCGGGTTGGATAAATACACATACAGCATTTTGATGGGCGGGTTGTCGAGCCGGGTCAAGGCGTGCCCCAGTTCCACCATATTGACGGTCCGGGTGCTGGACGGGCGGAGATCCGGACGGGTCAGAGCCCTTAGATCAGAGGGCGCACCGCCAAGAGATCGGGTAATCCCTCCGCCCGGTTTATCAAAAGCACCCACCAGGGCAGGCAGAAGTGCAATGGTCCGCATGGCCATACCGCCTTTAAGCTGGCGGGCCGGTCCCCATCCGGTCCTGATATAAGGTGCCTTCGCCCTGCCATATCCTTCGGCCAAACGGACGATCATTTCTTCGGATATGCCACAGATATCGGCTGCCCGGGCCGGAGGATATTCTGCCGCCCTGAGGTTTAGTTTTTCAAAGCCGATCGTTTTCCGAGCAATGAAATTGTGATCGATCAAATCCTGCTCAATAATTATATGCATCATGGATAAGGCCAGGGCTGCATCGGTGCCGGGCTTTATCATCACGTGTACATCGGCCTCCTGAGCGGTCCGGTTTCGGTAGGGATCAATCACAATCAAGGTGGCTCCGGCCTTCCGGGCCTTGTTGAAAAAGGGCCAGGCATGAACATTGGTGGTCAGGGTGTTGCTTCCCCAGATAATGATATAATCCGATTGAGACGCCCATTGGATCTCGGTGCTGGGTCCTTTGCCGAGGCTGGCTTCAAATCCGGCAGAAGCTGCCGGGCCGCAGATGGTATAGTCCAGGCCGCTGGCTCCCAACCGGTTAAAAAAAGCGTGCCCTGCATGACGGTGCACAAGGCCCATGTGCCCGGCGAATGAGTATGGCAGGATGGCCTCAGGGCCGAATTCAGAGGAAACTGTCTTCATTCGGAAAGCCACCTCTTTCATGGCCTCGTCCCAACCCATGGGTTCAAACCTGCCGGAACCCTTTGGCCCTGTCCGTTTAAGGGGGGTGGTGATGCGTTTGGGCGAATGGATGTGCTCGGGGAAAAACCCTGCCTTTTTGCAGATAAAACCCGTGGTATAAGGATGATCCGGATCACCTTTAACGCTTACAATCCGGCCATTCTCAACCTTGACCAACAGGCCGCAGGTGTCAGGGCAATCCTTGGTGCAAACCGCTCGCTTCCACATCTTTCATTCTCCTCAATCCGATAAATTATATGTTTTTCCGAAAACGTATTTACCATTAAATTCTTTCAAATATCAATTGTTGAATGGACCCTGCCTGTGTTATATTCGAGTTTTCAATTACGATAATAAAGGAGATCACATGCAGGAAGTAAAATCAATGGACATTGCCAGAGAAGCGATGGATATCATAAAAAAAGGAGCGCTTCTCACTGTAAAAGCGGGCAAAGACATGAACACCATGACGATTGGATGGGCCACCATAGGTTATATCTGGAGAAAAGAGGTGCTCATGGTAGCAGTTCGTGAATCACGGCACACATTCGGCTTGATAGAAAAAGCCGACAATTTCACAGTGACGGTTCCGACTTCAGATTATAAAAAAGAAGTGTTGTTTTGCGGAACAAAATCCGGCAGAGAGTTTAATAAATTCAAAGAATGTAATCTGAAAACAGCCAACAGCAAATGTGTGGACTCCCCGATCATTGACATTCCCGGGTATCATTTTGAATGCAAAATCGTATACAAAACCCCCATGGATCCAAAATTTCTGGATTCCACATACAATGAAACCTTGTATTCGGATAAAGACTATCATACCCTGTACTTTGGTGAAATAGCAGCCTGTTACAAAACAGAATTAGGTAAAATTTGAGGGTTTGTTGTTTTTAGTGAATTCCATATCCATATCCAAATATATCACAAACGAATTTGTTCGACCAAGTTTTTAATCCAGCTTTTTAACCTGGACAAAGCTATATCAATCCCACCGGGATTGACATGATGTTCTCGGTCAAGGGAAGGGGCTGCTCCATCAGGCAGATTACCCCTCCTGAAGCAACCGGCATATTCAGCTTTTGAAGCACGTTGAAATGCCTGACGCTATGTTTCCCTGGTGAAGCGGTTTTTTTAAACTCAATGGGGTAAATACTCCCATCCTTTATAATAAGGAGATCGATTTCTTTTTGATCTTTGTCCCGATAATAATAAAAAGGTGCTCGAAGGCCGTTGTGCCACCAGCTTTTCAGCAGTTCCGCCATTATCCATGTTTCAAGAATGGGGCCTGCCATTGCCCCGGCTTCAAGGGTTTCAGGCGTTGACCATTCCGTCAGATAAGTACAAAGCCCGGTATCCAGAAAATAAAGCTTCGGGGTTTTAACAAGTCTTTTGGTTGTGTTGCTGAAGTAAGGTTCAAGTAGATAGATAACCCCTGATGCCTGGAGTATGGATATCCAGTTTTTGGCTGTGTTTGGAGAAACATCTGCATCCCTTGCCAGCTCCGCCAAGTTCAGAATCTGCCCAGTCCGTGATGCTGAAACCCTCAAAAATCTTAAAAAGGCCATTTCATCTCCGACTTTGGCAAGATCACGAATATCCCTTTGAAGATATGATTGAACATATGAGCTGTAAAAAATATACCTGTCCTTTTGCTCGGAAACGGCAATCGCCGGATATGACCCTCTCAGTATTGTTTTATAAAGATCTTTTAAAGACAGACTTGAAGATTTGTTCTCTCTTGTTTTGATTTCATCGGGAGTTGGAATGAACGGACCGAAAAAAGCACTATTTCCAAGGCATTCCTGCCTTGACAGCCCCAGGAGCTGAACAATTCCGACCCGCCCTGCAAGCGATTCAGAGATTCCTTTCATTAGGTGAAACTGCTGCGAGCCGGTGAGCCAGAACAAACTTGCGGTCTGCTCTTTATCCGCCTCCATTTTGATGTATGGCAGAAGCTCCGGTGCATATTGAATTTCATCGATAAGTAGCGGTGGGCGAAACCGCTGCATAAAAAGAGAAGGGTCTTCTTTTGCAAGAGAAAGCAGAATAGGATCGTCTAGAGTGACGTATGTTCTTTCCTGATCCATCATATGCTTTAAGAATGTGGTTTTGCCGACCTGCCTGGCTCCGGTGACAAGCATGGCCGGAAATTGCAATGCTGCTTTTTTAAAAAAATATTCGAGTGTCCGGGATAAATACATTTCTCTCCGTCTATTATAGAATTCAATTGCATTTTAGACGCTAAAAAGTTTTTTTTCAAGGGGAAATTTGGATTTTTCCGGGATGGTGGGTCAAGATCTCAATGATTACCGAACTAAAGTTTACCGAACTAAAGTTCAAAAAGGCTCACAGACAAGGAGCTAAGAGCGGATGGGAATAGTATGCCGGGGCAATCTCCGGATGTTTTATAGTCGAACTCATGGCTCATTTTGCCCATCAGATGCTCCTTAGCCCTTTGTCTGTAACCCTATCCATTTTGACCGGGTCATCATCCGCGGATATATTTATTTAAAAACTTTGGTTTTTGGTGAAAATAGGCCTGCAGATGTGCTCGAAAATGTTCAAAAAAATAATTCTGGCCCCACGAGCTTACTATCGATCAGAAAATCAGGTGTTAAGTAACCTCCACGAAGCTTGATGCTGGCGGAGAAAGAGAGATTCGAACTCTCGATGGAGTTTAACCCCCATACTCGCTTAGCAGGCGAGCGCCTTCGACCACTCGGCCATTTCTCCGTATTATCATTAGAACTGGCGGAGGAGGTAGGATTCGAACCCACGTAGCTTTGACACTGAGGAGGTAGGATTCGAACCCACGTAGCTTTGACACTAAACGGTTTTCAAGACCGCCGCCTTCAGCCGCTCGGCCACTCCTCCGAAATTGACCAAAGTTTTATATCACCTTGCTGGAAACAGGTCAACACTTAACTTGCTATTTTAAAACGCCCTGGATATTTGATAGTTATTCTGGATGTTACCGGTGCTTAAGATCAGTAGAGAAGTGTTAGAAATATTTTTAGTCGCGTCAGTAAGGTCCGGGCGTTGATGATGCCGTATTTGTAGATGCCAAGATGATCTGCTTCCAGTGCATCAGATGTTATATTGAATCGTGATCGGTTTTTAAATCTTGAAAAATGGAAAACTGCTCCTTCTTTCTTATGACCCCAGACGTCCCGAACATAAAGATGTCCCTTATCCCATACGGCAAAGGCTTTTCTATGATTAAACCATCGGCCCATCGTCGGCTGAAGGGGTGATGCCTTACAGAAAGCGGGAGCGTAAGCCTCAGCAATTTCAACCAGAATTCCTGATTCATCCAGGTGGGTAAATTTCAGATGTTCTGCAATTTTGTCTTTCGTGCTGTTGCCTGACATAGGCTTGAATATTGAATCAGTATTTTGGTAGCCGGGTATAGTGTCTACCACTTGATCAAAATTTTCCTCTAATTTTTTTTTTACCCGGCCATCTTCAAGTATAACTTGGAGATATTTTCTGTTAAAAAGAGTGAAAGGACCGCAAGGTCTTTTATCTGCCGCACTGATCAAAGAATAGCGGTCTGGATTTTCAGGAAGAAAACGGGTGATGTCTCCATAAATAACATCAAGATCAGAGTATCCGATAAAATCATATTGTTCCAGTTGATCTTTAATTTTTCTAAAGGCATAGAGCATAATACGGCAGTCACAAACCACCCTGGTGTTGTGTTGTGGTAGATGAATATGAAGAGAAGAATTCAAATCCGAACGGAGCATTTCAAACGAATATGGAATCAGCGTAACTGCTTTATTATAGTCTTTCTTTTCAGCAATCCGGTCATTGTATACATACCAGTGAAAATAGGTATGGTTAGGCTCGCAGGATTTTGCCCAGTATTTGAAATAGGGTGGGAGTTCGCCTAAATACAGGATTAAAAAGGCCCCTGATATCATTTTAAATACCGTTAAATGAAAGCATTAAATGGGTTTTTCATAATAAAAATATTTATATCAAACAGGTGTGCCGGGTCAAATGTTTTTCAGCAATTTCCAGGGATCAGGACTTTATGGCGCTGATTTAATGGTTTGCTAATATCTATACTTTACACCCACAATCTGATATATAGCCAAAAAAATAACTGAGATCATTTTTTATTTTTGGATAAAAAAATATGGAACCTAACCCCGTTAAAACACAAACTGACAGATTGTTGAAGCTTTCCGAATCTCTGTCCGGACACCTGCGGAAAAGAGAAGTTCAGTTTTTAGCTACCCTTCCTTTTCTGTCAATGGAAGGGGATATTTTGGAAATCGGTAGTTTCAAAGGAAAATCCACTATTATTCTTGCAAAGGCTACGGAGGCAGCCGGTCATGCAAAGATCTATGCCTGCGACCCTCTTTCTTTATCCTGTTCAACTGATCCCACCGATGCCGTCAAGGAAGAATTGCCGGAGATTTTTTACAACAACCTTCAGGCATATGGAGTGCAGGCGCGGGTTGAATTTTTTCAGATGAGATCAGATAAACTTGCTGAAACCTGGAATAAACCTTTGAAAATCCTATGGATTGACGGGGACCATACCTATACAGGGGTTCTGAATGACCTTACGCTTTTTGAAAAGCATCTGAAACCGGGCGCCATTGTTTGCTTTCATGATGTTTTGCACGAATTTGAAGGACCCATCAGAATTTTTATGGAAAAAATTCTGCTTTCCAGTCAATACGGGGACTGTGGGCTTTGCGGCTCCATCGGCTGGGGACAGTTCATCGGTGAGCGGCCCGCCACTGAACAGCAATGGCGGTACAAATTGTCAAATTACAGCAAATTGTCAAAACTCATGGTGTTGGTCCTGAAAAGCAATAATGGATTCAAGGTCAACAGGCATTTGCGAAGATTCTATAGAAGCCTGGTACCGCATGGCCCCATCTTCCCGGATGACTGGATAAAAAGAAGAAACGCTTTTTTCAAATAAAGATACCGATCCGTGAAATGCAAAATTTATTGACTTCTGTTTTGTATATGAATAGCATGTCAACCTCAAATAATGTTAAGGCAAAATGAATGGGTTTTGTTGAAAAATTACATATACTGCATAGTGCCTGGAACTACCGGCTCAACACGGAAAAAAATGATATCCGTTTTCTTTTGGAATTGAATCTTAGGGGGAAAACTGTCATTGACATTGGAGCCAATAGAGGTATTTATTCCTATTGGATGAGCAGGAAAGTCGGCCCCAACGGCAAGGTCATTGCATTTGAACCCCAACCGGAACTTGAAGCCCATTTACTGGAGTTTAAAGCCGCTTTTAAATTTTATAACCTCTCAATCATTAGAAAAGGATTGTCCAGCAGTGCCGGTTCTCAAAATCTTTTCAGATCCGAACCCGGTTCCGGTGGCGCAAGCCTGAACAAGAGCCAATCGTCGAATGAATGGCAGGCCATCCCTGTTGAAGTGATAACGCTGGATTCCTATTATGATGAATTCATGGATGTAGCATTCATAAAATGCGATGTTGAAGCCCATGAACACGATGTCTTCATGGGGGGGCGGCGCTTGCTGGAGAGAGACAAACCCTGCCTGCTGTTTGAATGTCATCATGACCAGGCCAAAAAAAAAGAATTGTTTTCTTATCTGACATCAATAGGTTATGACGGGTTTTTCTCCTTTAAAAAGGGAATGATTCATTTCAGTCAGTTTGACAGATATCCATACAGACGGGAAAATGAGCATCACCGCAATTATATTTTTCTGCATCCTGATTTTATTAAACGCCATGATCTGAAAAAAAGATTTTATGGATAGGGCTTGTTTTATATGACCTTGCCTGCAATTCAAGACACAGGTTTTTATCACCCATGAAAATAATTTTCCGGAAACTGAATTTAATCAATACCTATTTACTTGTTCTGCTGGGATTTTTTATCCCCATGTCCACAGCGTTAACCAATGTGATCTTGGCGTTGATTCTTTTATTCTGGATACTCGATAATATTTCAGACCGGTTCAAAAGATGGATTTTGGTATTAAAATTTAATCCAGTGGCCTTCATGGGGCTGGTTATTTTTTTAATTCATGTGGCAGGGGTTCTTTATACCAATGGTGAGAAAGAGAGGATTGTTGAAAGCCTTGGAGATGGGGCCAAATTTTTATTTATCTCCATGTCAATGATATATTTTAAGGATAAACAATATCAATCGACATTTTTGGTTTCTTTTGTATTGGCTATGTCTATCACCCTGACCTTATCTTATCTTCTTTGGATGGACATGCTTCCAGGCTTTATTCATATCAAGGGAGGGCCGCAGGATTGCTATATCTTCCTTAACCACATTGCACAGAACATTTTCATGGCCTTTATGGCTTTTATGGCTGCCGTATGGTCAAGAACCGCTATCGGATATCAAAAAAAAATCCTATGGGGAATTTTCAGTCTCCTGGCCCTTTTCAATGTACTTTTTATGGTTGCGGGAAGGACCGGTCATCTTTTAATAGGGGTCCTTTTTTTATATTATTTAATTTCCTGGGATCGAGTCAAAAGCCTTATTGTTGCAGGCTTGGTTCTCCTATTTCTTGGCGTGTCTGCATGGCTTATTCCATCAAACTCTTTTTTCTTAAGGGCTAAAACTGCAATTGAAGAGGTCAAAGCATGGGAATATGGCAAGCCGGCCTATACTGATTCATCATCAGGATTACGCCTTGAATTTTACATTAACACGCTTAATATAATCAAAGAAAACCCAATTTTTGGAACCGGAACCGGCGGTTTTGAAAAAGCTTACAGAGTCTTTACAAAAAACACCAAAATGAATCCGACTGACAATCCTCATAATGAATATCTGATGATGACTGCCCAGTTCGGATTTATCGGTCTTGCAGGGCTTTTGGGATTTTTTTGGGTTCAATGGCGAAATGCAAAATTTTTCGATGACAGCCGGACAACCATCATGGCCCGGGGGTTTGTTTTAACAATCCTTTTTGCCTGTATGGTTTCATCTCCTTTGGTGGATCACGCCGAAGGCTGGTTTTTTGCCCTTATGAGTGCCTTTCTTTTTTCAGGGTTGGAGAATACAATGCGGATACCTGAAAAAAATATCATGGGGATTGCCTGAACGAGTTGCTATTTTTCAGTATCCGGCAGATACGCTTTCCAAAAAGAGTCCATCCCTTTCTCTTTAAAGTGCAATTTGGCATATTTGTAAAAGGTCCCTTCAAAATTTGCAAAGGCAATGATAAATCCAGCCCAGCCGTCTAAACAGCCAAGCTTTAAAAAATAAAGGGAAAATGCTGCCCAAAAACCATGGGCCAATGCTGTGATCATTCCTGATTTTCTGCCGGACGCCTTTAGTTTCTCTGCTCCGAGCGTGGAATATCGATTTCCCTTATGAATCAGCTCTTCCAGATTTTTAAAAGGGATCTGGTAGATATGGGCCTTGAAATATCCACACGGTTTTTCACTGATCACCTCATATCGTTCATGAACGACGTCGGGTTTGAATATAAGTGCTGATTTTCTGAACAACTGCGGCTGACGATAGTCCGGATAAAATCCGGCATGGCGAATCCATTTACCTACGAAATAATTGCGGCGGGGGACGTAATATGCATCCAGGCTGTCTTCAGAATTGATAATAGCCAATATCTCTTTTCTGGCTGCCTCAGTACACCTTTCATCTGAATCCAGACTGAATATCCAGTCGTGGCTGCAGGCGGCAATAGCATCATTTCTCAGATTCCCAAATCCTTCAAAGGGAATCTGAATCACCCTTGCACCTCGGGCATCGGCAATCCGGGCGGTATCATCCGTACTGAAAGAATCCACAACAACCACTTCATCTGCAAAAGAAATGCTTTTTAAAGCATCCTCAATTTTTTCCGCTTCATTATAAGCAATGATATAAACCGACAATTTCAATGCTGATTTCTCCTTTTCCCCTTATTCAAGCATTGAACCCTTATGGCCAAATAACCTGATGTCCCCGGGTCTAAACTCTGTTAACTGTTTTATAGATGTTTCCTCTCGATAAATATATATTCTCCCCTTGTTGCCATTCCTGGTCAAAGCCGTTCGAACCGAGGAAAAAGCTGCGGTTACACCCTGCTTTCATCCGTTCGTGCAATTCAATGATAATTGAATCAATTTTTTCAATCCAGGAAGAAGTGTCACTAAATACCTCTCTCTCAGCGCCTTCAATATCTATCTTTAAGATATCTATCTTTGCCAGGGCATAATCCTTCATTATCTTATCAATGGTCATGGCCATGACAGGGTGACATATTTTGCCGGGCAATTTTTCTGTGGTAAGTTTCATCTCCGTCATAAAGCCCCATTTCCCGAGCCCTGGATCAATCAGATGGATTTCCTCATTTTTATTCCATACTGCAGCTTGAACAGGAATAATATGGGAGTAGGGCGCTACATTTCTTTTAAGAAGTTCAAAATTGCTTTGTTCGGGCTCCAGGGCAATAATTTTTGCATCCGGATATTTATTCGCAAAGTATATTGAGGACAATCCTATGTTTGCACCGGCATCTACTATTGTTTCGGGTTGTTTCTCGACCAGAAAATTATAATCCTCCTTTATAAAAATCTGTTTGTAGGTTGGAATATCCGATGAAGGGATCCTCAGTAGGAAAGGATGCTTGCAGTCTTGTCTATTTAATTGAAAATAAATTGTGGAGTTCGATAGTTTTGCTATAATCGACCATAAAAAGCCCCTGAACCCTAGTGTCTTAAAATACATTTTATCCTTTGAATCAATTTTTGTCCTGTTTATTCTTGATACTTCAGTATCGTTATTATCTTAAATTAATTTATTCGTCAAATTCTTATCATTGACAGGAAATATAGTTGAGCTATATTAAACAGTTTTAGGTTAATCAGTTTTTTTCAGGAGATAACGGATGAAGCAGAAAATAAGATTTGAAAAAAACATCAAGGAAGGCAAATTGATCATTTTGGAATCCAGCGAAGTGGATCCGGGCATTGTGATGCCGCTTCTGGAGGAAGAATACAGTCTTGATGGGGTGATAAAAGCATCGGCCGAAGGATTTAATGCCTTCAAACAATTTGTGCGGAGAAAAAGTTTTTTTCCGACCGCAGAGGTTTGTATGAAACTTTTTACGGGGACCGTTGAATTCTTTAAAAATGAAACGGATCAGATTGTCATCATTGAATGTGATGATGCGGATGCCTTCCCCAAGGAAGAAAAATTTATTCTGGAAGAAGAAGATGTTGAGCTTGATCAGATACTTGAAGAGGACGGCGAGACAAGTGAAGATGAGATTAAAGAAATTGATGAAGGGGAAGGTTCGCTGAGATATTCACCAGAAGATATTTCCGAACACGAAAATTAGAAATGAAACAGATCATTCGAAGAACCGTTCTTGATGCTGCAAAAAAAGCGTTTGAAAAAGGCGCATTGCCATCGGACCAGACTCCCAATATGGAAGTAGAAGAGCCAAGGCACAGTTCTCATGGTGATTTATCCACTAATTTTGCCATGGTTTCAGCATCTGTCCAGAAAATGCCGCCTCGCAAAATTGCTGAACGTCTTGTTTCATATATTGAGATCGGAGGCCTGATTGAAAAAGTAGAAGTTGCAGGCCCTGGGTTCATTAATTTTTTTCTTTCCAATAAAGCCTGGCAGCCTGTGGTGGATGAGATTCTTGAGCAGGATAAATCCTACGGAAATTCTGATGTCGGGAAAAAAGAAAAAGTTCAGGTGGAATTTGTCAGTTCAAATCCCACAGGTCCTCTGCATGTGGGGCATGGCAGGGGTGCAGCCGTGGGAGATTCCGTCGGCAATATCCTTTCTTTTGCCGGGTTTGATGTCCAGAAGGAATATTATATTAATGATTCCGGACGCCAGATCAGAACCCTTGGGACATCCGTCCGACTGAGACTGTTGCAGAAGGCCGGGAAAAATATAGACTTCCCCGATGACTGCTATCAAGGAGACTATATTAAAGATCTTGCCGATCTTATCCTTGAAAAAGAAGGGGACGCTTTTATTAATAAGGATGAAAAAGAAGCCATCGCCTTTTGTGCAAAATTTGCAGCCGAGATCATCCTTCAGGGAATAAAAGAAGATTTGACAAATTTTGGGGTTACCTTTGATCAATGGTTCAGCGAGCAAAGTCTCTATGATTCAGGGAGGGTTCAAAAAGCCATTGATGATTTCAAATCAAAAGATATGATTTATGAAAAAGATGAGGCCCTCTGGTTTAGGACCACGGATTTTGGTGATGAAAAAGATCGGGTGGTGGTCAGAAATAATGGGCTTGCAACCTATTTTGCATCCGATATTGCCTACCATGTTGAAAAGTTTGAGCGCGGGTTCCAAAGGGTCATTGATGTCTGGGGAGCAGATCATCACGGTTATATCAAAAGAATAAACGCTATTGTTGTTGCTTCCGGAAGAAAAAGTGAGCAGTTCCAGGTGATTCTGGTTCAACTGGTAAATCTTCTCAGAGGGGGAAAGCCCTTCCAGATGTCCACAAGAGCAGGGGAATTTGTTACCTTGAAAGAAATTGTGGATGAAGTGGGAAAGGATGCGGCAAGGTTCATGTTTTTGAGCCGCAGCTATGATTCCGGGCTGGACTTTGATCTTGAAGTGGCCAAACAGAAAAATTCCGAAAACCCTGTTTATTATGTCCAGTATGTTCATGCAAGAATTACCGGCATCCTTTTGAAGGCAAAACAGGAGAATCTCATTCAGGATATTGATTTCAAAAAAGGGGAGCATCTGAATCTGCTGAATGCAGAAGAAGAGGTGAGTCTTTTAAAAATTCTGCATACGTTCAGGGAGAATGTGGAGAAAAGCGCTTTAGAATTGCATCCCCATGTGATTTTTAATTATTTGATGAATCTTGCTGCAGCCTTTCATGGATATTATAACCGGCACAAGGTTATCACCGATGACAGGGAACAGACCCTCGCCCGGTTAAGTCTTGTTCTGGGAGTCAAAAAGGTTATTCGAAACGGGTTGACGCTTCTTGGGGTTTCTGCACCGGAAAGAATGTAAACATGCTGTCCTTTAAAGGGATTTGGAAATATCTGATTTATGCGTGTATCGCAGGCTGGATGTTTTTTCTGGGTGTTGTGGTGGGTCGTGGTACCTCCCCTGTGACGTTTGATACAAGAGAATTCTCAAAAAAGCTTGAAAAGATAGCGAATGTCCCTGATCGGAAAAAAGAAGTCAGTAAAAAGGTGGATCTTAAATTTTATGAAGGTCTTGATAATTCATCCACACAAGAAAAACCGACGGCCAAAAATTCTCTTTCTGCCAATATTCCTGAAAAAGAGACTGTAAAAGAGCCACCCAGAGAACCCGTAAAGGAAGCTGTAAAAGAAACCCTTAAAGAACCTGCTAAAGAACCTCGGAAAGAGCCTGAAAAGGAAGCCAAAAAGGAACCGATCAAAGAGCCGGTAAAGGAAGCCAAAAAGGAACCGATCAAAGAGCCGGTAAAAGAATCTGTAAAGGAAGCCGTCAAAGAAGCCGTCAAAGAATCTGCCAAAGAATCTGAAAAAGTAGCAGTAAAAGAACCGCCCTATACCATTCAGATTGCCGCTTATAAGAGTTTTCAGGAGGCGGTTTCAAAAATGGCTGAATTGGAAGGAAAAGGATTTTCCTCTTACCGGGTAAAAGGGGAAAAAGATGGCATCACCATGTACAGGGTCAGGATCGGTCCCTTTGAAACATATAGCGTGGCAAAGGAAGTCAAGATCAGGCTGGATAAAGCCAAGGTTGACTCAATGATTATGAAAAGGGAGACTGATGAAGATATCAAAGAGTGAAGTCGAAAAGATAGCGCATCTTGCTCGGCTTGAAATTGAGGATTCTCAGAAGGAAAAAATGGTGGAGCAGTTGGGAAATATCCTTCAGTATATTGATACATTGAAAGATGCAGATGTGGACGGTGTAAGGCTGTCTTCCGGGGTCGCCGCAATGAATAATGTGTTGAGGGAAGATACGCCTGAAGCATCACCGGGACCTGCCGTCACCCTGGCCAATGCGCCTGACAGAGATGATGATTTCTATGTTGTGCCGCGAGTCGTGAAATAATCGAAACCTGCAACAGTTAGGATATAAATCAATGGAATATCATGAACTTACGATTGGAAGCGCTATAGAACGGCTTACCCGTCGCGAAATTTCTGCCTTTGAATTGACATCGGCGCTTCTCACCCGGATCGAAAAATATGAAGACCGGATCGGTGCATTTATTACGGTTGATAAGGCGGGTGCCCTTGAACAGGCAAAAAAAGCGGATCAGGACATTGCCGCCGGCAGGATATCTTCATTGACGGGCATTCCCCTTGCCCTGAAAGATATTCTGTGCACAAAAGGAATAAAAACAACCTGCGGTTCCCAAATCCTTGAAAATTTTGTGCCTCAGTACGATGGAACTGTGGTTTCAAAATTAAAGAATGAGGGTGCTGTTATTCTCGGTAAGACCAATCTGGATGAGTTTGCCATGGGGTCTTCAACAGAAAATTCATCCTATAAGGTTACAAAAAATCCCTGGAATCCGGAATATGTTCCGGGTGGGTCCAGCGGCGGTTCTGCTGCTGCTGTGGCAGCCCGATTCTGTTGTGCAGCTCTTGGAACAGATACTGGCGGCTCCATTCGGCAGCCTGCCTCCCATTGCGGGATTGTGGGGATTAAGCCGACCTATGGACGGGTATCCCGGTTCGGCCTTGTTTCCTATGCATCTTCCTTAGATCAGATCGGGCCTATTACAAGGGATGTACGGGATGCGGCCATTCTGTTAAATGTGATATCCGGTCATGATAAACTGGATTCAACCAGTGCAAGGGTTGATGTGCCTGATTTTACGAAGGCTCTGGATTTTTTTGAAAAAGGATCTTTAAAAGGGATGAAGGCCGGAATCCCGAAAGAATATCTATCGACCGAAGGCATTGATCCTGAAGTTGAAAAGGTTTTTAACCATGCAAAACAGCTTTTAACGGATCTGGGTGTAGAGATGCGGGAAATCTCTTTGCCGCACACGGAGTACGTGGTAGCCGCCTATTACATCATTGCGCCCTGTGAAGCCAGCTCCAATCTGGCACGGTATGACGGGGTGAAATACGGTTTCAGAGACCGATCTTCCGAAGATCTCATTGAAATGTACAAGAAAACCAAATCCAAGGGTTTCGGCCTTGAGGTGCAGCGACGGATCATTATCGGCACCTATGCCCTTTCAGCCGGATATTATGACGCTTATTACGGCCGGGCAACAAAGGTGCGAACCCTTATAACGGAAGATTTTTCAAAAGCCTTTGAAACCTGTGATTTTATTCTGTCTCCGGTGGCCCCGGCCCCGGCTTTTAAAATCGGGGAAAAGACGGATGATCCCCTGACCATGTATCTGACGGATATTTTTACGCTCTCTGCCAATATGGCCGGGATTCCCGGTATTTCAGTCCCTGCCGGATATTCATCAAAGGGTCTTCCCATCGGTCTCCAGATGATGGCTAGAAAATTTGATGAAATGTCCCTTTTAAAGGCAGGATACGGGTTTGAACAGAATGTCGGGTTATCCCGAAAGTTTCCTGATTTATGATCAAAGGGAGGTAAAGATGTCAACCATACTGCCACAGGGTGAAAAACTGAAACATGCGGTTCAATGGATATCGGAAAAACGAAAGGAAAACCCGGATATCAATCTTGCAAAGCTTGTGGATGATGCAAGCTTCAGATTTGATTTGAGCCCAAAGGATTCTGAATTCCTTTTAAGGTTTGTGAAGAATGACAACGGTCAGAATCCTTCCTGAACTCCTTTCTAACCAGATTGCCGCAGGCGAGGTGGTTGAAAGGCCTTCTTCGGTTGTAAAAGAATTGGTTGAAAACAGTATTGATGCAAAGGCATCTACCATTACCATTGAAGTCGAGAAAAGCGGAAAATCCCTGATTCGGGTTTCCGATGACGGTATCGGCCTTTCAAGGGATGACGCGCTTTTATCCATTGAACGATATGCTACAAGCAAGATCTTTACAAAGGAAGATCTTTTTTCCATTTCCACCATGGGGTTCCGTGGAGAAGCCCTTCCTTCAATATCATCCGTATCAAAATTCACAATGGTGACCAGGCCTCAAGATAAAGATATGGGAATCCGGATTGAGATTCTCGGCGGGAAGATCCACACTGTTTCAGACGTCGGTGCACCTGTGGGTACCCTGGTGGAAGTCAAGGATTTGTTTTTCAACACCCCGGCCCGGAAAAAATTCTTAAAATCCGACAACACCGAAATCAGTCATATCAGCGACGGCGTCGCCGGAATGGCCCTCGGACACCCGAACATACGGTTCAGATTGTTTTCCAATAAGGTTCTTCAAAAGAATTTTTCATCATCGGACAGTCTTTTCCAAAGAGCCGTCAATGTCCTTGGGACTGAAGTATCCAAAAAAATGAATGAAATCCACTATGCTGAAGAGGGTCTCACCCTCAGCGGGTATTGTGTCCACCCCGACATCGTCCGGAACAGTGCGGCAAAGATATTTCTTTTTGTGAACCGGCGTCTGGTTTATGACCGGGGACTGATCTCTGCAATTTTTCAAGGATATCGGGGCAGGCTCATGAAAGGCAAATACCCCCTTGTCGTTCTTTTTATCGACATTGCCTTTGATGAAGTGGATGTCAATGTCCATCCCACCAAACGGGAAGTCCGGTTTTTTGACCATCAGCGGGTCTATGAAACAGTGTCCGGGGCAATCGGAAAATCATTTTCAATGGCGCAAAATCTTTGCACAAAGTTTCAAAATCGTAGTTTTTCCACAACCGGATACACCAGAAAGGGTTGTAAT
>JFJP01015343.1_pt1 | contig 17284 bp, 11 predicted proteins | sample 431651 | NCBI WGS metagenome assembly JFJP01 (sample SAMN02602958, study PRJNA72255) | Microbial mat metagenome, whole genome shotgun sequencing project. | biome: fresh water; feature: sink hole; material: water; isolation source: purple microbial (photo- and chemosynthetic) mats found in... | reverse complement strand
AAGAAGGGTCGCAGGGCGAAGCCCCGCAACGGGTTTTATATTTTAATTTGTGGCGGGTTTGAAAACAAATTGCTGTAAGTCGCAAGTCCCTAACAAGAATGGCGATCGCAATATTTGGGTTTTAAGCAAGTGGATGGAGCAAGATCCATGAAAATTTCTATAGGTATTTTTACTAAAATACTTCAGTTAAATTAGCGAAAAAAATATCTTTATATTCTCTTAACTATTAAAAACAAGATTTTTGATTAAGAAAGACCCCAAAAAGATTGTTATGAAAGCATTACAGGAGTCAGTTAAAACATTGTTAAATTAATCTTTGGTTTGGGATCGCTGAAATGACTTCCTGACAAGATTTTCCGAGTAAATTACTCCTAAAACATACCCTTGATAATTAGAACTAATTAATTAAATTTTTTTAATAAACTTTGGCAAAGCCAAATATAAGACCTATGGACTCTTCAGACACATCCATTACAGCTTGCCGATTGTGTCAACATTACAATCCCGAAGGGAGAAGAGGTGGTTTTTGTGGCAAATTAGACGTTCCTGTTAGAGCTACATGGGATGCCTGTAGCTTAGCAGCCCACCCTTTTGAAACGCCTTGGCAACCTGATGGCGAGTTTAATTCACTTTTTCATGATTCCCTTGCAACAATATCTAGCCACCTAGAATCTAGTCCCCTAGAGATCCCAGCAATGCAAGAGATTATGGCGCGATCGCTTAGCTTTGCAGAATGTTAGTTTTTACTCAAGTCACTGTATATTAGGCTAAATATTAGGCTAAATTATTAATACTAAGCTTATTTTTAGGTCAAAGTGCTAGCAAGGGTCTGGAGTGCGACAATTTTAGGCATTGATGCTACTCAAGTTGGAGTAGAAGTCGATGTATCGGGAGGATTGCCTGGAATTACCTTAGTCGGATTACCCGACACTGCGGTTCAAGAAAGTCGAGAAAGGGTAAAAGCTGCCATCAAAAATGCAGGCTATGCTTTCCCTATGCGAAAAATAGTCATTAATCTTACACCCGCCGATCTACGTAAGGAGGGACCGATTTTTGACCTACCCATCAGCATCGGTATTCTGGCTGCTTCCGAACAGGTTGATCCACAACTATTAGGAGATCACTTGTTTTTAGGTGAAGTTTCCCTAGATGGCTCCCTGCGTCCTGTTTCTGGCGTTTTGCCGATCGCCGCCGCCGCTCAAAATTTAGGGATGATTGGCATTATCGTCCCCAAAGAAAATGCTCAAGAAGCAGCCCTAGTCAAGGGCTTAGCCGTATATGGGCTGCAAAGTATCACGGAAGTGGGCGATTTTCTGGCTAATCCCGATAAATATCAGCCTGTAGTTGCCAATCCTGATATAAGGTGGCAAGACAGCGAATTTAAGCTAGATCTTAAAGATGTCAAAGGTCAACAACATGCAAGACGCGCCTTAGAAATTGCCGCCGCAGGTGGTCACAATCTCATTTTTGTCGGTCCCCCCGGATCTGGAAAAACCCTATTAGCAAGGCGATTACCTAGTATTTTGCCTGACATGAACTTTGATGAAGCCCTAGAAGTCACTAGAATTCACTCAGTAGCGGGTTTACTCAAGGGTAAAGGCTTAATAAGCGATCGCCCCTTTCGCAGTCCCCACCATTCCGCCTCTGGTCCCGCGTTGGTCGGCGGCGGCAGTTTCCCCCGTCCAGGAGAAATCACCCTTGCAACAAACGGGGTGCTTTTTATGGATGAACTTACCGAATTTAAACGGGATGTATTAGAGTTTTTGCGCCAACCCCTCGAAGATGGTTTTGTCAGCATTTCCCGCACCCGCCAATCCGTCACCTTCCCCGCCCAATTTACATTAGTCGCCAGCACAAATCCTTGTCAATGCGGCTATTACGGCGATTCGATTCAGCCCTGTACCTGCACACCTCGACAGCGTGAACAATATTGGGCAAAACTTTCAGGACCACTCATGGATCGGATTGACCTGCAAGTAACGGTCGCCAGATTAAAGCCTGAGGAAATGACCAGAGCCTCAGAAGGTGAAGCCTCCAGCGCAGTCAAAGAAAGGGTACAAACATCTCGCAAAATTCAACAAACCCGTTTTCAGGATGAAGTAAGAGTTAACTGCAATGCACAGATGCAATCAAGGCATTTGCGCCAATGGTGCAAATTAGACGATCCTTCCCGAGATCTCTTAGAAGCCGCGATTAAGCGCTTAGGTTTATCTGCTCGTGCTACCGATCGCATTCTTAAGGTGTCGCGTACGATCGCCGATCTAGCCAATGCGAAAGACATTCAAATAGTCCATGTAGCCGAAGCAGTGCAATATCGCACATTAGATCGGGCGACTTGAATAAAAAATAGCGCTATCCATGCTATTTTGTGTCTTGACTTTTATCTATAAAATACGTCTCTTTATCAAAATCAAATAAGACTAAAATATGAACAGTACGAATAGATAAATAGTAGTCACAAGATTATGCTGGGTAAGTTTTCTGACTGCCCAGTATGAGCCTAATATATTGTTGAGTATATTGTTGAGTGAGTTGCTAGTGGAAGAATCCTATCGGGGCATTCATGTATGAGTACAGTTCTGGTGGTTGAAGATAGTGTCACACAGAGAGAAATGATTGAAGACTTACTGAAAGGTAGTGGTTTGATCGTCAAAACAGCAGGTGACGGCGTAGAAGCACTAGAGCAAATGCAAGGCACTTTCCCAGATATTGTAGTTATGGACATTGTCATGCCCCGCATGAATGGCTATGAGCTATGCCGTCGCATTAAAACCGATCCGAAAACTGAACGTATTCCCGTTGTAATGTGTTCTTCTAAAGGTGAGGAATTTGATCGATACTGGGGGATGAAGCAAGGCGCTGATGCCTATATTGCCAAACCATTTCAGCCTCAAGAGTTAGTTGGTACTGTCAAGCAGTTACTTAGAAAAACTTAAGGATGTTGTTGCGATCGCCAAAACCATGAACAATTCTTGATTGATTCTTGATTATTTAAAAGCGGTTCATTAACATCATTACTTTAAGATTTTCTAAAGCTTAAAACTTATAAAATTCAAGATATCAAAAGTTGCAATTTTGCAAGGTAGAGCTTCCCAAATTATGGTAGGAAACCAAGATTTCTTCCCCGGCATCGGACAAGATCAGGCAACTGACTTTGACCAAGGTATCGAAGCGCCCGAAGGCGAGCTGCATTTAAGGTTTTTTGTAGCTTCTGGGATTGAATTTGCCTTGCCTGCAATCGGAGTTAGTCAAGTATTGGAATATGCTCCAGATCGGATCAACCCCATGCCCAATGTTTCCCCTTTATTACTAGGCACAGTTAATATAAGAGGTAGAGTAGTTTGGGTAGGTGATCTCGGACAATTTTTAGGAGAAGTACCTCCCGTTAATACAGATCGGGCTGAAATCTCTATCATTGCGATCGAGGATCAAGGCATGATGCTAGGGTTAGCAGTAGAACAAATTGGTGTAATGGCTTGGCTTGATCCTTCCCAGTTAACTGTCTCTAGAAATAGCGCTGACAGTATGGCTCCATTTATCAAAGGTGAGTGGACAATGGAAGGCAGTGACCCCCTAAAACTGCTAGATCAAGTCAATATTTTACGATCAGCGCGGTGGGCATCATAGATAATTTCGAGCAAATGGCAGAGATTTTAGGGATTTTAGGAGAAGTCACATGGCATCAAGTACACAATATCAAAAAGAATACGAAAAGGCTTCCTTAGCCTATATGCAAGGAGACTATAATCAAGCTGCCAAATTGACACAGCAGCTTGTTCAAGTATGTCCTAGCGATCCTATGTATCGGTTACTTCATGCTCACATTAATCTCGCCTTAGAACGTTATCAAGATTCGATCACAGAATATGAAACTGTACTGCAATTGACTGGCGACAACTCAATCCTTGAATATGCTCACAGTGGTATTGCGGCGGCAAAAGAAAGATTAGATCTAGATGACAGCTATAGTGGCAATAACTTAGGAGACATGGTTAGTGGCTCAGGAGATGAGGTTGAAAATAATCAATACTCCTATACCGATGATAGTTACAATGCCCAATCAACCTATATGCAAGGAGCTTGGGCTACAGGGAATAATAGTGGACAGGCTAATAGCGAGTTTGATTTTGAAGATTTTAATTCTGATGTTTCCATGAATGGTTCGGGTGACTATAGCTATAGTGCCGAAACCCAGATCACAGGATCATCAGCTTTTAATTCTAACTATAAATCCAACAATTCTAATAATTCCAGTTCAGACACCGATGTTGTGTTTATGGATGAATTTGATGACTTTGATGATATTAATGAGTCATCTTTTTCTAACTCATTTAGTGATTCTGATGCAACCCAGATGGCTTCAGATCGATCGCTATCGGATTTTGGCAGTCAAGACTTTTCAAGTACTTCCACAAGAGCTAACAACACTACGGCAGTGGCTAATGCCGATATTACTTCAGGAAGATTTAATCAAGCTGGTAATGAAGCTGAATTATTTAGTCTGGGTTCAATTAATTCCTCATCGGGGTCGAAACGCGGCGGGGCTGAGGTGGTGGCGGAAACCTCTGAACAAGGTGGTTTATTTTCGCCCTTTGACAATATGCCTTTGAAAACCAAAACCATGATTACGGCGATCGCCTCAGGGGTAGTAGCGATGATCGCCGCAGGGCTAGTCACAACTTTAACTACAGGCTCGATTAAAGACAATGGAACCCGTGAACAGTTACGCAATACTGGTTTATTCATGGCGGGAGCCGCCGCGATCGCCAGTGGTTCAATGGCTTGGGCTTTAGGTAAGCGTTCCTCAAAACTGGTAGAGCAATCAACGGAAAACTTGCAATCTCAGTTTGAGTCAGTAATTCGCGGCGATATGAGTCCTCGTGCTTCAGTTTATAGCGAAGATGAATTTGGTAAATTGGCGGCAAGCTTTAATCACATGATTCAGTCAATCGTGTCCAGTACCAATGAAGCCCAACGCAAAGCGTCTGAACAGGAACAAGCTAAGGAAGACTTGCAGCGTCAGGTTATCCGCCTACTCGATGACGTAGAAGGGGCGGCGCGTGGTGACTTGACCGTACAAGCCGAAGTCACCGCCGACGTACTCGGCGCAGTTGCCGATTCCTTTAACCTCACCATTCAAAACCTGCGCGAGATTGTTAACCAAGTAAAAATCGCGGCGCGTCAGGTAAACGAAAGCTCGCGTGAAAACGAAGCCTTTGCCCGCAGTTTGTCACAGGATGCGCTACGTCAAGCCGAAGAGTTAAGCGTTACCTTGAATTCAGTTCAAATGATGACGGAATCGATTCAGCGTGTAGCCGAAAGCGCCCGTGAAGCCGATCAGGTGGCAAAACTAGCATCGGAAACAGCGATCAAAGGTGGTGAAGCGGTAGAACGTACCGTAGCTGGTATTCTAAGGTGGTGAAGCGGTAGAACGTACCGTAGCTGGTATTCTCGACATTCGCGAAACGGTTGCCGAAACTACTCGTAAGGTCAAACGACTGGGTGAATCATCCCAAGAAATTTCTAAGATCGTTGGTTTGATTTCTCAAATTGCTTCGCGTACTAACTTACTCGCGCTTAACGCCAGTATTGAAGCAGCCAGAGCAGGGGATGCAGGACGTGGTTTCGCGATCGTTGCCGACGAAGTTCGTCAGCTCGCCGATCGCGCCGCCAAAGCATCTAAAGAAATCGAACAAATCGTATTGCAAATTCAGAGTGAAACCAGTAATGTGCAGCAAGCGATGGAAGTCGGTACACAACAGGTTATCGATGGTACAAAACGCGCTGAGCAAGCCCGTCAATCTTTAACCGATATTATTCAAGTATCCCATCGCATCGAAACCTTAGTACTATCTATTACCGAAGATACCGTCAAACAAACCGAGACCTCACGCACTGTATCACAGGTTATGCAGTCAGTTGAGTTAACCGCCCAAGAAACATCCCAAGAATCCCAAAGAGTGTCCGCATCACTACAAAACCTTGTCGGTGTTGCGCGTAGTCTGCAAGATTCGGTAGAAAGGTTCCGCGTTGACTCAGGCGACAAAACAACGGGAGGTCGTTAGTACTTCACCTCTAGTCTAGCTACTCATACCCTAATCTTTGAGAGGATTCTGTCATGAACTCGGAACAACAACAGCAGCGGATCATGGGTTACTTCATCGAAGAAGCCCGCGAACACCTTCATACCATCGAGCAAGGAGTATTAAACTTACAGGAAGTCTTGGATGAGCCTGAATCAATTAATGAGCTTTTTCGGGCGGCGCACTCCATTAAAGGCGGGTCTGCCATGCTTGGTGTGGGAAGTGTTCAGCATGTTGCTCACCGATTAGAAGACTTTTTTAAGATCCTCAAAGAAAATCCGCAAATAAAGGTTGATGAAAGATTAAAGAGCTTACTTTTAGCTGGATTTGATCCCCTTACGGAATTATTAGACGAGCTGCAATCTGGATTTAAGGTGTCCGATGAGCTAACTATTGAGACGAATAATCGTGTTAAACCAGTATTTGCCGAATTAGAATCCTATCTCAATCAACTAGCCTCAAGTCCTAGCGATTCAAAACCTCCTAAATTATCAATTAACACAGCCGCAGACCTATTTGATGAACCTATGTTGGATTCTTCTCAAGAATCCGTATTTCAAGAAGAAGTTACCGCAAAAATGCGAGATATGCTGCAACTCTTTCGGGGCAGTGATTCTCAAGAAAGCCGATCGCAACTACAGGAAATTTGCAATCACTTCCAAGATATTGGCAATAAATTTGATTTAAGGAACTGGGCTAATTTAGCCATGCAAACTAAAAATGCGATCGCCCAGCCTAGTAATTCCTACCGTACCCTCGCGCCCATTTTAATCAGAGAACTTAAAGAAGCACAGGACTTGGTTTTGGCAAATCGTGAATCAGAAATTGTCATATCGTCGCAAATTCAAAATTTACTGCCCTATCAATTTTCTGATTCCGAAGATGACGAGGTTAGTACGATTTTCACTACAGCCTTTGGAGATATTGATGACGAGCCAGAGGTGGAGGATTTACAAATTGCAGATATTAACAGCAATGAAAATTTAGATATATCTGCCCCTGAGCAATTAGCTCCTCAATCTACCAACATAGATGATGTAGATCTATTTGCTGATGATAGCAACGAAGAAACATTTGACTTGTTGGGGCTGCCTCAAGATCAAATTGATCAAATGGACTGGATGGATAGTGAATATGAAATCACTGAAAATCAACATATCGATGGACCCAAAGTTGGTGCATCAGAATTAAAGTCTTTAGCAGTTCTATTTGAAAATGATGATATTGATTTTGATGCCGCTTGGGAAGATATTGAGTCTAATGAAAGTCATATATCAAAGCATGGTGATGATCAGCTTTTAAATCATAATCATGATGAGTTTGCCGATCTACTAGAAAATGGTTCTAATAATTTGGGACCCTCTGCCCAAATTAGTTCAGGAACAGCAACATCTAGTATAGAACAGCTATTTGGTGATTTTCCTACTGATGAATCTGTAGTTCAGTCAAGTCGAGATTCTCAGAATTTATTTCCAGATGATATTGATTTTCTAGAAGATATTAATCTAGAGGAAGTTGATATTGCACCTCAGCAGAATTCTGTAATTGAAACTAACAATATTCACTCAGACTTCGATCAAATTATTGCTACTGATTCAATGGCAGATATTCCTATAGATGCAGATATTACTGATTTTGATTTAGGAATTGATATCATTGAAGGAATTAGTGATCGTGACAATATCATTAATATTGATGATATCAATATTAATGATGAAGTTAACGATGATGAAATCAACTTTGCAGAAGGCTTACAGGTGGATTCTTCTGAGCAATTGACAGATAATCAGCTTGTTGATGAGCTAATTAGAGAGCAAGATAATATTGAATCTCTATCGAGCGAAGAATACTTTGCTGAGATTGAAAGACAAGAAAATGCTGCTTCTGATGATTTCAATGTGGTTAGCGAAGTGTCCGAGCCATTTGCGTTAACTTTTTCGGAAGAGAACATGGCGCTGCTAGAAGACCCCTTTGCGATCGGTGAAAATTTTGACAAAGAGTTGCTAGAGTCACCGCTAAGTGCCACTAATGAAGATCTAGATACTAATGACACATCGGGCTTAAGTATATTTGATGAGCTAGGTTTTGATAATGACGAATCTTTAGTTGAAAGTTTTAACTCAACCGCAGATAGTTCAGTAAATGCTTTAACAGGCTTAATCGATATGCCTGTTATTTCTGTTGCAGATGATTTAGATAGCAATTTAGGTAACGATGATTTAAGTTTTCTTGATGACAATGCAGAGTCTGAAAGCTTTGTAGAATTTGCAGAGACTGAAAACTTCGGAGATTTCGACCAAGAGGATGTTTCTGCTCAAGAAATTAATTATGTAGATGAATTAGGGGATTTCTTTGCGGATTCCGAAGAGGCTGAATTAATTCCTAGTAGCAGTAATTTGAATAATACAGATGGGCTAGGAGATTTCTTTAACAATTCAGAATCTGAGGAGAATGATATTACGCAAGGTAATGTTATTAGCAGTTTTGAGCAAGAATTTAGTAGTGTTAATGATATCGACGAATTAGGCGATTTCTTTGCGGATTCAACAACATCTACTGAGACATCATCCGAAGATTTTGTTGATAACAATTGGAGCGATTTTAATATTAATGATCCTAATATTAATGATCCTAATATTAACGAAGAGAATAATCTTAATATAGATTCTGGATTGGGTAATGAATTTGACGGATTTGCTGACTCAAGTTTTTCTCAAGAAATCAATTCAGACCTAGGGGATGTAATTGAGGATGTAATTACAGATTCTAATTCTCTAGGCTCTTTAGAAGAAGAATTTCCTGAAGATGTTGCTGCTCCCATCACCTCTTCAGGAAAGACTGTTGATGTAGAAGGTTTATTTGCCAATGCAAGTGAAGATGATTTGACTATTTTAGAAAATGATTTTGGTGATAGTTTTGGTGATGATTTTGGTGATGATTTTGGATTTGATGAAACGCGATCGCTAACCGAATCACAGCCTAGCCATGAACTCGATCAAGATCTTGAACAAGAAAATGAAGATCTAGAAAATCTGTTTGCAACGGCGATCGCGGATCTATCGGAGCCAGCGATCGAACCAGTGGATGAAAATCTGACAACAATCCAAGATGATTTAGGGCTTGATGATTTTGCTGATGGGGATAATGATGATATTACCGCAAGCACTACTATCGATAACTTAGTGGACTTCTTTCAAGGTGATGATGATTTAGATAATGTTGAACTAGTATCATCCCAATTCTTAACTAATAATGATTTTGAAATTGACTACACCTCAGATTTAGCTGGCGTGAATGAATTGATTGATCTAAATAGCTCTGGAGCTACAATATCTGATTTGTCTGACTTTAATGCGGTAACAGCCCCTAATTTTCATGTCGAGAACCAATCGGGAGTAGAGGAACTTAATAATATTGATGATAACTTTGACTTTGATGACTTAGAAGCTATGATTGGCAATTCAGGTTCTTTGCCCCATAGTAATGAGTATAGTAATGATTCTGTCATTGGAGAAGTTACTAATCAATTAATGAATAATAGCTACGCTAAGGGCAATAGACAGCAATTGGCTGATTCTGATGACACAAATTTTGATGAACTAGAAGCTCTATTAGGGGATAGTGGTGGTTTTGACAACCTAGGACTGGGTAATTTTGGATCATCTACAGAGGATTCACAGGCTGATACTCTTACGGCGTTCATTGAGCCGACAAAGCCTGATGATGACTTTGATGAATTGGAAAATATGCTTCAGTCTGCATTTGCTAAAGATGTTGGGCCAATAAAAACAAAACCTTCTATTCGTCCTGCTGCCACTCAACGCAAGCCCAAGTTGACTGATTCAACTATGCGGGTCGATGTTAAATATCTTGATAGTCTTAATAATTTAGTTGGGGAACTGGTAGTCAATCGGAATCTTTTAGAACAAGAGCAGGAGCGATTACAGCAGTTTATTACTAACCTATTGCATCAAGTTCAATTGCTCAGTGATGTATCTCAAAGAATGCGCGATCAGTATGATCGATCGCTATTAGAGGCTTCACTAACCGCAGGGCGTGGACGTTCATATACTAGTTCCAGCTTTGAAATTGACTATTCTTATGATGGTGCAACTGCGAGTAGTAATGTTAGTAGTGAATTTGAGGGAATTGAATTTGATCGTTACAATACTTTCCATGTTCTCTCGCAGGAAATTATTGAGCTAATTGTCAAAGTTCGAGAATCTGCTTCTGACATTGAGTTTGTGGTGGGAGAAACCGATCAGGTAACTCGTCAGTTAGGAACAATTACGACGCAGGTTCAGGATGATTTGAAGCAATCACGCATGGTTCCCTTCGCGCAGATTGCCGATCGCTTGCCTAGAGGTATTCGCGATCGCGCCATTAGGACTGGTAAACAGGCTGACTTAGAAGTATATGGGCGTGAGACTTTGATTGACAAAGCTATTTTGGAATCCCTGACCGATCCTCTGACTCACCTTGTTAATAATGCGATCGATCATGGCTTAGAAGATCCTGCTACTCGTCAGGCGGCAGGCAAAGCATCTACGGGTAAACTCACAGTCCGCGCCTATCACCAAGGCAACCAAACCGTTATTTCCATTAGTGATGATGGGGCGGGGATTAGTACCGAGAAGGTGAAGAAAAGCGCTGTTGCTAAGGGTGTGCGTACTCAAGCAGAAGTCGATCGCCTCAATGATACGGAAGTTTATGCTTTGCTCTTTGAAGCAGGATTCAGTACTGCGGCCGAGGCGGATGAATTTAAGGGGCGTGGCGTTGGTTTGGATGTGGTCAAAACCTGTCTGGATGACATTCGCGGTGTGATTATTGTGGAGTCATTGGTCGGCAAGGGAACCACCTTTACGATTCGCTTACCGCTTACCCTTAGTATTTCTAAGGCGATGTTCTGTATTAGCGATCGCGCCCGAATTGCTTTCCCCGTCGATGGTTTCGAGGATATGGTGGAAGTTCCTCAAAGTCAGATTGTCCTCAATGAAAAAGGTCAACCCTGCCTACCTTGGCGCGATACGATCTTACCGTTCCAACATCTATCGAATTTGCTGTCCTATAGTCGTCATCTCAGCCGTAGTAATATTTACGGCAAACAGGATAACGATGAACTATGTATCATTATTCTCCGTAATGACACGAACTATCTTGCCTTGCAGGTCGATCAATTCCTTGGTGAATATGAAATCGTAATCAAACAACTAGAGGGACCAATTCCCCAGCCTGCGGGGATTGCAGGGGCGACAGTATTGGGGGATGGGCGCGTGATGGCGATCGCCAACGTATTGGAGCTATTTGACATTGCTAGTGGCAGATTGCGTCCTTCTACTTCGGGCATCACTATCCAGCCAACGGTCGAAGAAGATGTGGCAGCCGATCCAACGGTGCTGATTGTAGACGACTCGATTACAGTACGCGAGTTGTTGTCTCTCACCTTTGCGAAGGTGGGCTACCGCGTCGAACAGGCTAAGGATGGACAGGACGCATGGGAAAAACTGCGTGCGGGTCTGCCCTGTGACATGATCTTCTGCGATATTGAGATGCCACGGATGGATGGATTAGATCTGCTATCAAGATTGCAAAAGGATTCGCGCCTCAAGGAAATTCCTGTGGCGATGTTAACCTCGCGTGGAGCTGATCGCCACCGTCAATCTGCCATTCAACTGGGCGCTAAGGGTTACTTCACTAAGCCCTATCTTGAAGAAGAACTATTGAGTGCCTCAAAGCGGCTCTTGAATGGAGAGACTTTGCCAATTTAATTTGCTGAATCAAAATTTTTGTTAAAAGTACCGCGAAGCGGTACTTTTAACAAAAATTTTGTAGTTATTTGGATGGCAAATTGCTGTAAAAAAAAACTATGTTGTTGAGTCTCAAAATTGAAAATTTTGCCTTAATCGATCGCTTAGAGCTGGATCTATACGCAGGTCTGAATATTCTCACAGGAGAGACTGGGGCGGGTAAATCCATTGTTCTAGATGCACTAGATGCCGCACTGGGCGGTAAAGTCTCCGCCCGAATGATCAGAACTGGTACAAATCGGGCAAATATCGAGGCGACTTTTTCGACCAATCAAGCGATCGCGCAATGGTTAGAGCTTCAGGAAATTGATACTCTTGATGCCGATATTCTAGTATGCAGTCGTGAGATTACCGTGAAGAGCAATCGCACCCGTGTTAATGGTGTGGTTGTCAATAAGCTCCAAATTCAAGAGCTACGCGATCGCTTAGTTGAGATTACTGCCCAAGGACAGACGATTCTCCTCAGCCAAGCCGCCCAACAGAGAGAATGGCTCGATAGTTTTGGCGATCAGGTGTTACATCAAGCTCTATTTTTGCAGCGTCAAAAAGTCGCTAAACTATTTGACGCAAAGGAGCGATCGCGAAAGGCTCTAGTTGAGCGTCAACAGAATGAGCGTAATCGGTTGCAGCATTTGGATATGTTGCGCTATCAACTTAAGGAACTAGAAGCTGCTAATCTTGATGAGCCTAACGAATTAGAAAACTTAGAAAGCGATCGCAATCGCCTCGCCCATAGCGTGGAATTACAGAAGCAAGGCTATGCAGTCTATGAGGCTCTCTACCAAAATGATAGCGGCAATGCTTGCGCGGATTTGTTAGGGAAAGCGGAATCAATTCTCACGGATATGGTAACGCTAGATCGGGAGGCGGAAGGCATTCTCGAATTAGTTGCTAGCGCCCTTGCCCAAGTCGAAGAAGCAGGACGACAAATCAATAATTATACAAATCGATTAGATTCTGATCCTGAACAATTGGAGTCAATCGAGCAGAGAATTAATCAACTTAAGCAAATTTGTCGTAAGTACGGCACGCTCCCTGAAGCGATCGCCTATACTGAAAAATTACAAAATGAACTTGCAGAATTAATTGATCCCAGTACCTCTATTGAGGACTTAGAACGCAAGGCAGAAGCGGATTTACAAGCATTACTTAAGGCTTGTAAAAAATTTACAGAATTACGTCGTCAAACCGCGATCGCCCTTGAACAATCACAAATCGAAGCACTCAAAATGTTAGCGATGGAAAAGGTTCGCTTTCAAGTGGGGATTTATCCAGCAGAGCCTAGTGCATTAGGCAGCGATCGCATCGTTTTTGAGTTCAGCCCTAACCTCGGCGAACCCTTGCAACCCCTTGCAGAAACAGCTTCAGGTGGCGAAATGAGTCGCTTTTTATTAGCGCTTAAAACCTGTTTTGTGAAGCAGAAAAATCAAGAAACTGCTCAATCCATTGCCTCAGAATTCAGTTATGCCAATGTTGGCACAATGGTATTTGATGAAATTGATGCGGGAGTATCGGGGCGCGTTGCCCAAGCGATCGCCACGCAACTTTGGCAACTGAGCCGTAGTTCTCAAATTCTCTGTGTGACTCACCAACCCTTAATCGCGGCGATCGCTGATCGTCATTTCCATGTTAATAAAGAAGTGATTGGCGATCGGACGCAAATCCAAATTCGACTATTGCAATTGGAAGAACGCAAGCAAGAATTGGCTCAAATTGCGTCAGGTAAAACTTTTGAGGAAGGAAAAGTTCAAGGCAAAGGCAAAAAGGAAAAAGGAAAAAGTCTAGTTAAGGAAGGAACAGATAGTGCGTTAAGTCAAGCGATCGCCTTTGCCGAATCTCTGCTAGAGCAAGCCGCAGCAATTAAGACCAGTATTTGACTTGCAAAGCATCGTAAGATCAATTCATGAATTGCCCTTACGATGGCAAGTCTTAGCTGTATCAAAAAAGAGTGCCGCTTCGCGGCACTCTTTTTTCGGTAATCACAGAATAGATTGCACAAAGGCGAGTGCTTCCGATCGCGTGCTAATTTTTCCCTCTACCTGAGCAAGTTTTATACTTGCCAAAAGTTCACCAATCTTAGGGCTAGGCGGTATTTGCAGTTCCTTGAGCAGATCATCCCCAGTGATGAGCGCCACAGGATAGGCGATCGCATCATAGGGATTGAGCCAACGCTCTAGCCAAGGTGTAACCTTTTCCAATTGATAACCACTCGCCAATGCCAAGACCGCGATCGCAGGGAAAAATTCTAAAGTTGTTTGGAAAAATGTATATTGTTGTCTCGGTGAGGGGTTATCTAAAAGTTCGATAAAGCTTGGTAAATACCGTAAAATCCCCAATATCCAGCGTTGTTCAGCACGGCTCAATCCTAAAGGTTCCAAGGCTGTGGCACTATTAGTTAAAGCCGCTAGTTTAACGATTATCACTGCACAGCGATCGCCAGCCAAGTGTTTACTAAAAAATAATTCTAGATGAGGAAACTGATCTAATAGACTAGAAATTACATTTTCAACTTTAGTAAATCTTGGCAAATTCAAATGCTGACTGGGTAGCCAATCCTCAAGAATGCGATCGCTTAGTGCATTAAGCATCCATCGACTGCCATTGGTCATCGATAATAGATACCCCAATTCTGTTCGTACCCGTTCGGCTGCCATCGCTTTCAGCTTTGGCGCAAGTTTAATTAAAACCTGTCGCGTTAGACCTTCGATTTCAAATCCTAACTGAGCCACCTGTCGATATCCCCGCAAAATCCGCAAGGGATCTTCCGCTAAGTTCTCAGGAGCAACCATCCTAATCATCTTGGCTTTTAAATCCCCAATTCCATCAAAAGGATCTATAAAATGTTCTTTTTCCTTCAGAGATAGAACACTTTCAGTAACTTGATGACATTCGATCGCGATCGCATTCATACAAAAATCGCGCCGCCCCAAATCCGCCTCTAAACTACTCCCCATCTGCTGAGCAAAATCTGCGGTTCCATTCTTAAACACAACCCGCGCAATCTGACGCTCCGCATCTAAAATCACAAATCCTGCTTTATATTTACGCGCGATCGCCTGAGCAGTTTCCACCGCTTTTTCTGGTAAGACAAAATCTAAATCTAGATATTTACCTTGGCGATTTAACAGGCGATCGCGCACCCATCCACCCACCAAATAAGCAGGTGTGGGTAAGTCATTAAAATCAAAGGGAAACTGTTGCAAAATCTATTTATAGCCGACTTGGATAAAGGTTTTGAGTGCTTAAGATATATTATGCGATCGCTGCGCCAGTCAGTATCGCACTTATGTCTGAAATATTGTCATTTTGCAGCAAAAAAGCTAAAATCAATCTAATTAATTTAGTCAACCATCGCTAAAACGCTATGACTGCTTTTCCTGATTTCGCGGCGCATGGTTATCAAGTTACCAAAGAGTTAGGGCATAACTCAGAGGGGGGACGGTTTACATACCTAGCTAACCGCCTTGTGGATAATATTCAAGTTGTGATCAAGCAATTTCAGTTTTCTAAGGGTACGGGGTGGGATGGCTTTAGGGCGATCGAGCGTGAGATCCAAAGCTTGCAGGGTTTAAATCATCGCGGCATCCCCAAATATTTAGACAAATTCGAGACGGATAGCGGCTATTGCTTAGTTACGGAATATTTCCCTGCGGATACTTTGGCGGTGGGTCGCAGTTTTACGCCTGATCAAATTAAGCAAATTGCGGTGCAGCTTTTAGAAATTTTGGTATATCTGCAAGAGCGAATGCCGCCAATTATCCACCGTGACGTTAAACCCGAAAATATTCTGGTGGACAATAATCTCAATGTTTACCTAATTGATTTTGGCTTTGCGCGGGTGGGTAGTGGCAGCGTGGCGATGAGCAGCGCGGCGGCGGGGACGTTTGGCTTCATGGCTCCCGAACAAATCCGCAATCTCAAGTTAACCAATGACGTTTGGCTTCATGGCTCCCGAACAAATCCGCAATCTCAAGTTAACCAATGCTTCCGATCTCTATGGTTTGGGTTTGACGTTAATCTGTTTGATTGGGGCGATCCGTTCGATCGATATCGGCAATTACATCGATTTCAGCAATCAACTAGATCGCAGCAAAATTGATCCGAAGTTGAAGGGATGTAGTTTAACCTTTGTGAAGTGGTTAGATCAAATGGTCGCGCCCGATCCGAGTAAGCGTTTTACTGATGCTAAGACTGCATTGGATGCGTTGAAGCCTTTGTTTGTGGTGCGTATACCTGAAGTCAAATTTTTCAAAGATGGTGTGGAGTTCGATCCAAGTAAAGATGTTTTGGAATTTAAGGCGACTAAGTTAGGTGAAAAGCTGACACAGACAATTACGCTAGTTAATTCTGTTCCTGAAACTATTCTAGAAGGTCATTGGGAAGTTTCTCCTCATCCAAACGATCCGCCACATAGTCCAGATAATCATGCTTGGATTTCGTTTGGCAAGAAAATTTTTGAAGGTAATCATATTGATTGTAAAATTTCGGTAGATACAAGTAAGTTAATTGCTCAAGCCAAAGGAAAAAGAAATATAAGTATTCATCTCAATACTGCTCAGGGAAAGCAAAATATTGTAATTGCTACTGAAACTGCTGTATTACCAATTGAGACTGAAAAAGTTTCTGTTTTGTTTGCTTGTCAGATGGCTTTAGTTGTTGTTTTAGGTGGAATTATTGGAACATACACTCTGTTACTTATATCTTCAAATATAGGTTTTCCTCAACAAGTGGTATCCTCTTTTAAGTTTACTACATTGATTGCATTGGGAAGCTTTCTGATAACTTCTGTTGTATCAATTCCTCTTGGTTTAATAAATGGTTTATCTATCCCAAAAATGAGATCAGGATTCAAATCAGTTTTGCAACTTTCAGTCGTATGCACATCTTTGATGTTAGCTATATCTTCATTAGTTCCTCCATTAGCATATGATCCCAAAAATTCATTTTATTTTAATACTATATGGCAATGTAGAGTTTTCCTATCTTTAATCATATGTTTTGTGAATTCAATTAATCAAAGTTTGAAGAACAAACTTATTCTTCTGGTAATTATGATAATAGGATGTTTGACTGGAATGACTGTTCTTTTATGGACTAGCGTAAATTGGAATGTAAATTTATATCTAAGTTCATGGATAGAATCAGAGAGACAGATAACAATATCTAGCTTGGAATTAGTAATTAAAACCCTAACTACATATAGCGCGTATCTCTATTTGAGTATTATTGCTATTGCTATTTACTTAGGTAATCTTTTGTTCTATCCATCCATTGAACGACAGCGTAAAATCGTTGCCTACCGCCGCAAAGAAGAACACTTGATTAAGCCCTAAGTCTAAAATTATGGAAGACATTCTTCAACAAGTTAGAGAGGCAGCAAACAAGCAAATATTA
>JFJP01020637.1_pt1 | contig 17285 bp, 18 predicted proteins | sample 431651 | NCBI WGS metagenome assembly JFJP01 (sample SAMN02602958, study PRJNA72255) | Microbial mat metagenome, whole genome shotgun sequencing project. | biome: fresh water; feature: sink hole; material: water; isolation source: purple microbial (photo- and chemosynthetic) mats found in... | reverse complement strand
GCAATGGCCATCAGGCGAGGCGACCGTGGTGCTGCCCAAGCCGGCCGACCTCAGCGCCGTCGGCCGGGCCCTGCGCCGGGCCGCCGCTGCCGGACGGCGCCGCAGCACGCCGGTGTCCGGAACCCCCACGCAGACCTAGGCCAGCTTCGTCGCCAGCACCTCGTCGCGGGCTCGCGCCTTGCGCTCGACCAGGCGCTTGGCCAGGGCTGGATCGGACAGGGCGAGGATCTGCACCGCGAGGAAGCCGGCGTTGGCCGCGCCCGGCTTGCCCACCGCGACGGTCGCGACCGGCGTGCCCTTGGGCATCTGCACGATCGCCAGCAACGAGTCGAGGCCGAGCAGGCTGGTGGTCGAGCACGGCACGCCGATCACCGGCAGGATGGTCTTGGCCGCCAGGACCCCGGCGAGATGCGCCGCGCCACCGGCGCCGGCGATGATCACCTTGAGTCCGCGTTCGACGGCGTTGGCGGAGTGGGCGAAGGCGGCATCCGGGGTGCGGTGCGCCGAGAGCACCAGCGCCTCGCTGGGGACGCCGAATTCATCGAGGACCTTCTTGGCCTCGATCATGGTCTCCCAGTCGCTGGTCGAACCCATGAGAATGCTGACGAGAGGGGCTTTGTCGGTCATGGGCGGGACACTAAGGGGGTCGCCAGGGCAGGCCAGCGGGCACCAGCCGACCCCGCTACGGCAGTTCGCGTTCGAGCTCTGCCAACCACGCGAGGAGGAAGCCGTGCCGACGACGGGCCTCCTCGCGGGCGGTCGCGGTATGCATGCCGTCGGCCAGCTTCAGCAGCTTGGCGAAGAGGTGATCGGTGGCCCAGGCCTTGTCGTCCAAGGCGCGGCCGCCGCGCGCCAAAGGGTCATCGGGATGGCAGAACGCCCCCTGCCCGGGCTTGGCCATGTGCTGGGCGCAGGCGAGGTTGCGCATCAGGCCGAAGACGCCGATGGCGTCGAGGCGGTCGGCGTCCTGCAGCACGGCGCCGAGCGGTCCGCCGGGCGACAGGCCTCGCGACCACGAACTGGTGCGCACGGCGTCGGCGATGAGGGTGATCTCGGCGTCGCCATAGCCGGCCGCGGCAAGCACCTCGGGCGCCGCGGCAGCGCTGCGCTCGCCACCCTCGCTGCGCGCTGCGCTGTCCTTGGGCACGAAGACGAGATCGTGGACCAGGGCGGTGGCGCCGGCTAGATCGCAATCGGCCCCGGCCTCGGGCGCCAGACGCATCGCCCAGGAGTGGACGCGCAGGAGATGCGAACGGTCGTGGGCCAGTTCGCCAGGCGGCAGCCGCGGCCCGACCAGCGCGAGGAGGGCGGCGTGACGTGGCAGAACAGACATGGGACGGACTAGCGCAGTTCGACCCAGCTCGCGCCGGCGTGGCGCCGGAGCAGCTTGCTGGTGAAATCAGCCCACTGCGCCTTGTCGACGCCTTGCGGACCGAAGACCAGCTGGATGCCGCCGTTGCCCCCCTCCTCGACCTCGAACAACTGCGGCCAGGAATTGCGTTTGGCCACTTCGTTGAGCAGGTCGCGCTCCTTGGCCAGGCGGGTGCGGGCCTCTGGATTGGCGCGCATCTCCGAGAGCACGATCAGCTTCCACTTCGGCTGGGTGGCCGGGGCGCTGGCGGCGACGGCTGCCCGCGGGGCCGGCTCGCCCGACAGCGCGGCGCCCGGCTTGACCACCTGCTTGGTGATGAGGATGGCGGCGGCGAGCGAGGCGATCCAGCACACCAGCAGCAGGCTGGCGAGGGTGCCTGAGAGCACGACGCTGTAGCGTTGGTGCGCCCCGACTCCCGGTGGCAGCAAGGGCGGGGCCGGCGGCAGCGCGTCCTGCGGCTGGATCTGCGGGCCTGGCCTTATCACCGGCTGTGGACCCGGCGTCGGCGTGCCGCTGGCCGGAGTCCGGCCGCTCGGCGCGTTCATGCCCGCCGGAGTGGCCACCGACGAGGTCTGGCTGCCGCCCTGTTCGGTGATGCGACGCTGCACCTGTTGCAGGGTCGCATAGACCTGATCGGTGCGGCGGCGGGGGAACATGTCCGTGATGATGGCGAGCCTGCCGCGCGCACCAGTGCTTTGCGGCCGGACGCTGGGCCGCCACACTGCCGCCGTGGAACTAGCCCTCGTCCTCGCCGCCCTGGCCAGCGACCCGGCGCGGATCGACGCCCGCGCCGCGTGGTTCGCCGGGCCGCTCGCCCCGCTGGTCATTCCAGTCGGGGCGCTGCCAGCAGCCGCGCGCAGCGAGCGTCTGCTCGCCGAGACCCGCCTTGGCCTGGGCGAGCGCGTCGCCATCGCGTTGGCCTGGGGCGCTGATGCGTCGGCCCTGCGCGCCGCCGCCAGCCACGCCGGCCCGCTCGCCGGCGATCCCCAGCTCGAAGCGGCCCTGCAACGCTGGGCCAGCATCACCGCAGCCCATCTCGGCATCTCCGGCGAGGGCCTCCTGGCTGCAGTCGGCAGCGATGGCCGGGCCCGCCAGGCCAGCGCCGAAGAGCGCGGAGCCCTGGCCGACATGCAGGACCTGCTGTCGCCGCTGGCCTGGCCGCGCTGGCGCGGTCCGCTGCTGCTGGTCCCCTATGGCCTGGACCATCCAGCCATCGCCCCTGGGGTGGCGCGGGTGGTGCGACCGGCCCTGCCGGTGCTGCGGCCACCGCCTGGTGGCAGAGCTGAACTGGCGGTGGCGATCGCCGAACTGGCGCTGGCGCTGAGCGCACCGCCCGCCACCGGCTGGCCGGACTGGCTGACCAGCGGGATCGCCGGCTACGGCAGCGGACTGGCCGAACGGGCCCTGGCCGAGCGGCGTCACGCTGCCGGGGCGGCTGCGATCACGCAATTGTTCGCAGGCGGCGGACCCGTCGATGCGACCCTGGCGACAGCGGTGGTCGGCGGCCTGCTGCATCCCCGCCGACGCGCGCACCTTGGCGATCTGCTTGACCTGCTGCGCCACCAGGCCGGTAGCGCCGGAGCGGTGGCGACCGCCTACGGCCTCACCCCTGAGGAGTTGGCGGCTGGGCCAGAAGCCGCCCCACCAGGGCGGTGAGGCTGCTCGGCAGGAATGGCTTCTGCAGCACCTCGTCAGCCCCGAGCGCTCGCGCCATCTGCAGATAGCGCACCGCCTCGATGCTCCCGCCGCCGCTGATCACCACCAGTATTGGCCGCTCCGGCAGCTTGCGCAGCACCGCCAGAACCTCGGTGCCATCGACTTCAGGCATGAGCATGTCGGTGACCACGGCGGCGAAACGCCGCTCCCGGAGCAGGGCGTTGGCGATGCGCCCATCGCCGGCCTCGAACACCTGATGGCCGGCTTCAACCAGCGACTCGGCGAGCAGGGCGCGCAATTCCTCGTTGTCATCGACCAGCAGGATATCGGCCATGGTCCACCTAGCGCAGGGTGTTGCCGCCGTCGTCTGCGGGCACGGCGTCACGGAGGGTGTCGGAACCACCAGCGTCGGTCTCGACCGCGGCAGCGGCGGCAGCGGTCAGCGGATGGGCTGGTTCTTTGGCGCGCAACGCGGCGAGGGCGCTGACCGCACCGGCGCGGTCACCCAGGCGCAGGCGGGCAAGAATGGCCGCATGGCACAGGCGCGGCCTGGCATCGGAGCGTGCCGCGACCGCATCGATCAACCCCTTCCAGTCGCCATGCTCGACGAATCCGGCGACGAAGGCGGTGTCGGCGCGGTCGGCCGCCCCGGCCGGATCGTGCGAAGCCTCGCGCAGCAGCCGGCTGGCGCCCTCGCTGGCAGCGGGCAGCGGGTCACCGTCCTTGCCGACCACGGCGGACATGCGGTCGTAGCGCCCGCCAGACCACATCTCGACGTCGGCTATATGGTCAGGGCCGACATCGCGACGCTCGACCCGGACGAGGACAAGACGCAGGTCCTTGGCCGTGGCGAGCAGCGTCTTCTCCGAACGGCCGACCAGGTCGGCATCGCGCAGACCGCGTTCGGCGAGCAGCTTCGCCGCCTCGGGGGCGAGGACGATGCGCGCCTTGGCGTCCTGGTTGCGCAGCGAGCTTTCGACCGCCTGGGCGGCGGCCTGCGACGCGGGATCCCCGGCCGACAGCACAAGGATGAGGAGGAGGCCTTCCATGACGGCATTGTGGATGCTGTCCACAGCCCTGACAAGGGTCAGCGGAACCTTTCCCGTACAAGCCGGCGCAGCCCATCGAGATCGCGAATCTGCTGGACCTGGGAGCGGAATTCGCTGAACCAGGCCGCATCCTTGGCAAAATAGCAGGCGGTGCGCGGCAGCCGGCGCAGCGCCAGGCCAGGGCCGTACCAGCGCCATTCGGCCTCGGCTAGGGCGATCAGTTCGCGACCCCGGGCCTGCACATCGGGTACCGCCGGCAACGCGCTGCCGGCATGCAGGGCACGGGCGCGGGCGAAGATCCACGGGTTGCCGAGGCAGCCGCGGGCGATGGCGACGCCATCGCATGCGGTCTGACGCAGACAGGCGACCGCATCCTCGGCACTGCGGATGCCGCCGCTGGCGACCACCGGGATGGCCACCGCCGCCTTGGTCCGGGCGCAGATCGCCCAGTCGGCCGGGCCGGCATAGCCCTTGGCCACCGAGCGGGCATGGACCATGACCAGGGCGGCGCCGCCATCAGCGGCGGCCTGGGCGCAGACCGCGGCGTTCTCGGTCGCATCATCCGGACCGCTACGCAGCTTGACCGTCACCGGGACTCCGGCGGCAGCATGCATCGCCGCGACGATCGCGCCGATCAGCGCCGGCTCGCTCATCAGCGCCCCGCCAGCACCCTTGCCGAGCACGCGCTTCACCGGGCATTCGCAGTTGAGATCGACGGCGGCGAAACCGCGCTCGGCGCAGACCACGGCCGCCTCTGCGGCGGCAGCCGGATCGCGGGTCGAGATCTGCGCCACCGCCGGCCGCTCGCCCGGTTCGGTGGCGAGCAGCTTCAACGCCCGCTTGTCACGCGCAGCGACGTCCTCGGCATCGAGCCGTTCGGCGAAGACCAGCCCGGCGCCATGCGCGCGGGCGCGCATGCGGAACGGCAGCGAAGTGTGCTCCTCCATCGGGGCGAGGACGAAGGGATGGGGAAGGAGCCGCATTGGGATCAGATCTCGCGTTCAACGGCGCAGCCCGAGGCGCAGACGCCCAGGCCGATCCAGCACACCACCATCGATGAGCCGCCGTAGCTGACGAAGGGCAGGGTCACACCGGTCACCGGCATCAGCCCCATGGCCACGGCGAGGTTGATGGCGGCCTGGCCACCGACCAGGCAGGTGAAGCCGCTGGTCAGCATACGGCTCCACGGGCCTGGAGCGCGCGACGCGGCGAGCAGTCCGGCGCCGCACCAGCCGAGCATGAGCAGGACGAAGGCTACCGTGCCGACAAAGCCGACCTCCTCGCCGATTACCGCAAAAACCAGGTCGGTGTGCTTCTCGGGGACCCAGCCAAGACGATTCTGCTCGCCCTGCATCCAGCCCTTGCCGACCCACTGGCCACTGCCGATCGAGCGTTTCGAACGTTCGGTCTGGTAGGCCTCGGCGAGGGCGTAGCGGTCGGGATGGAGAAAGGCATCGATGCGCCGCCACTGGTAGGCTTTCGGCCCTTCGCGCGGCAGCACGGCGTAGGCGGCAGCCCCGGCAAGCAGCACTCCAGCCAAGGCGAGAGCGAGATGACGCACGCGCATGCCGGCGATCAGCAGGATGCCGAGGGCCATCGGCGGGATGGTCAGGGCGCTGCCCAGGTCCTCCTTGGCGACGATCGCCGCCGGGATGCCGGCGACGAGCAGCAGCCAGCCGCAATGCGACAGCCGCCGGGCGTCGAAATTCGGTCCGGCGGCGAGAGCGGCGCAGGCCAGCAGGGTGCCCAGCTTGACCAGCTCGACCGGCTGCAGGCGCAGCCCGCCGAGCACGATCCAGTTGGCCTGGCCCTTGATCCGCGGCACCAGCGCGGTGCCGGCGAGCAGCATCATCAGGATCATCACCGCGCAGCCGGCGAGGGCGGCCGGAAAGGCGATACGCCGCCAGGTCTCCGGGCTGATGTGCAACGCCACCACCGCACCGACCAAACCGACCGCCAGCCACACCATCTGCGACGCCGCCTCGCGCGAGATCAGCCCTTCACCGGCGCCTTCGGCGGTGGCGCTGATGACGAAGAGGATGCCGATCCCGGAGAGGACAGCGCTCAGGCCGATCCACCACCATGGGACGCGGGCATAGCTCGGACGGTGGAGCACAGGGAGATGGCCGGGCTAGACCAGACCGTCGAGCACTTGGCGGAACAACGGCGGCAGCGGGCTTTGGATGTTCAGACGGACGCCGCTGCGCGGATGGTCGATCCCGAGCGAGAAGGCGTGCAGCATCAATCGCGGAGCGCGGGCGTCGCCCCGCCCCTTGGCATAGACGCGGTCGCCGAGCACCGGGCAGCCGATCGCGGCCAGGGCGACACGCACCTGGTGGGTCCGGCCGGTACCCAGTTCGACCTCGAGTTCGGCGGCGCGGGCGAAGCGGCGCAGGACCTTGTAGCGGGTCACCGCCTCGACCCCCGGCTCGTCCTCCTCGACCAGGGCGCGGCGGCCGTCCTCGCCACGACCCTGCTTGCCGCGGATCTCGTCGGCGTCCTGCCGCGGATTGCCGGCGACCACGCAGCGGTAGGTGCGCACCGCGCTGGTCCCGGCGAACTGCGCGGCAAGGATGCGCTGGGCCTCGCGGTTCAGCGCCACGACCAGGCAGCCGCTGGTGTCGAGGTCGAGACGATGGACCACGCCGATGAAGCCGGCCTCGCGACCCTGGCGGCGCAACAGCCGGCGCAGTTCCTCGCCGACATGGTGGACCCGGCGTTCGGCATGGCCAGGAGGCGGCGGCACCGAAGCGAGGCCGCTCGGCTTGTCGACCACGCAGAGATGCTCATCGAGGTGCAGCACACCGAGTTCGAGGGTCTGCTCGAGCGGCAGGGCGCCGTGACGCACGCGCACGTAGGTCCGCCGCAGCCCCTGCCGCAGATCGAGTTCGACCGCCAGCCCGCCTGGGGGAACGGTGGCCCGCGGATCAGCCAGGGCCTGGCCACCGGTCTTGACCAGTCCGGCGATCAGCGCCTTGCGGGCCTGGGCCCGCGATAGACCGGGCACACTGGTGGACAGCGCCTCGAATACCGGCTGGCCGACCTCGCTCAGACGGAGGCGGTGGAGTACGTAGAGATCCTGCGGCATTGGCGGGATGACATCAGAACTTGCCAGGAAAGCCAGCGGGGCGCCCCCCGCGCCGGATCATTTCGCGGCGAGTTGGCGTTTGACGTCTTCGACCGCGGTCTTGGCGTGGCGGACCAGGGCCAGGACCTCGTTGTAGCGCTTCTGGCCGGCGGCGTGCTCGGTCCCCAGGCGCTTGACCTCGGCGATGGCCAGGGCGATCTGCGCATCGCGCTCGGCCAGGGCGGCATGGCTGCGGCGTTCGATCTCGGCGATGCGGTTCTCAGCCGCCACCGCTCGTGTCTCGGCCTCTTCCAGGCGACGGCGTTCCAGCGCCAGGGCCTCAGCGCGACGCGTCATCTCGGCTACATCGGTCTTGCCGCGCTCGGCGGTCTTGCGCAGCAGTTCGTTCTCGTGGCCAAGGCGGTCGTTCTCGCTCGCCAGGCGGGCCTGGACCTGCTTGAGCTCGCCAAGCTGGCGGCTGCTCTCGGTCAGACGCAGGGTGAACTGCGCCGACTGCTCGTCCTTGGAGCGGGCCAGGGTGGTGCGCTCCTCCTGGGCGGATTCGAGGGCGGCGCGGAAGCGGTCGCGCTCGGCGGCGGCGTTGGCGATCTGCCCGCGGGCCAGGTCGCGCTCGCGCATCGCAGCCTCGGCGGTGCCATCGGCGGCAGTTATACGGCTGCGCAGGGCATCGCGCTCGCCGGCGGTGCGCGTGGTGGCGGCGCGGGCCGCCTCCAGCTCCTTGCGCAGCTGGACCAGCTCGATGTCGAGACGTTCGCGTTCGCCCTGGGCGCGATCGCGGTCTAGCGACAGCGTCTCGACCTGCTTGGTCGAGGCGGCCGACTTGCCCTGCAGGGCATCGCGCTCGCCGCGCAGCAGCTCGAGATCGCGCTTCAACGTGCCAACCTCGGCCAAGGCGCGTTCGCGCTCGGCGACCAGCTGGTCGCGCTCGGTCTGCAGCTTGGAGGTACGCTCGGAGCCAGCACGGTCGCGGGCGCTGGCGCCCTCGGCCTCGGCACGGGCGGTGGCGAGGTCCTTGTGCAGCGTGGCCGCCTCGTTCTGCACGGCGGCGAGTTGCTGAGCGGCCTGCGCCGTCTGGGTCTGGGCCGCCTCGGCAGCGCTGCGGGCCGCTTCGAGGTCCCGACGCAGGGTGGCGATCTCGGCGGCGGTGCGCTCGCGTTCGCCTTCGAGGCGGTCGATGCGCTCCTGGCCGTTGTTCAACCGGCCCTGCAACTGGTCGCGCTCGGCCACCGCCTGTTCGGCGAGCTGGCTGGCGGCGGCGAGATCGGCCAGGGCCTTGGCCACGGTCTGCGCCGCCTCGTCCTTGGCGTGGGCGCGGAACGCCTCGGTCTCCTGGCGATCACGGCTGCGCGCCATGTTCGCCTCGTGGGCGGTGCGGCGCTGCTCGCCCAGTTCGACCTGGAGGCGCTCGGCATCGCGGACCAGCGTTTCGCGCTCGGTCTGCAACTTGGTGATCTCACGTTCGATGATGCCTGAACGCTCGCTGGTCGACTTGGCCTCGGCGATCGCCTTGGCCGCCTCGGCGCGGCTCTTGTCGAGCTCGGCCTTCAACTGCGCCGACTGCTTCTGCCATTCGCCGGCGGTGGCGCGCAGCCCTTCGAGCCCGGCGGTCGCCGCCTTGGCTTCGGCCAGGGCCGCCACCAGGGCCTCGGCCCACGACACCAGGGCGGTCTCGGCGGCCTGGCAGACGGTGCCCAGTCCGCCCTCCTCCTTCATCGCGTCCTGCATCACCTGCAGGGTGATCTGCACATCATCACCACCGACCGGGGCGGTCTGGATGACGCGCAGCAGTTCCGAGCACAGCCCGAGGGTCTCGGCCCGGTCGGAGCGCAGCTCGGCGGCGGAATCGGATGACGAGGAACTTTCAGCCGCCGCCGTGGCGGCGCGCTCCTCGGCCTGCTCGACGCGGGAATTCAGGCTGGAGACGATGGTGGCGTGCTCTTCTTGCAGGGCGGCGGTCTGGCGGCGCAGCTCTGCCAGCTCGCTCTCGCGGGCGACCAGCTCGGAGCGCAGCACCTCGGTCATCGCGGTGCCGCCCTGGGCTGGGCCACCACCACGCTTATCCAGTTCGACCCCGGCGGCGGCGAGGATGTCAGCGGCGATGCCGAGCTCCTCCTGCGGCGTGGGCTGGCGGCCGGAGAGGAACCTGCCGGCGAAATACTTCTGATCGAGGGCCAGGGCCTGCTGCACCAGCCGTCCCGTGGCGGTCAGCTGTTGGACCATGCCACGACGGAGGTTGGCGACATCGGCCTCAAGTGCGGTGATGCGCTTGGCGGCGGCGGCTAGTTCAGGGGTCGGGTCTGGCATCGGCCCTGTTGGTGTATGGCCGGGCCGAACGGGTGCAAAGGGGCAGATCGTCCCGCCTGCGCCGGTGGCTCAGGCGGGATCGAGCACCAGTTTACGCGAAAGCAGCGCAGCGCGCAGGGCGGAGAAGGCACGCGAGATGTCGCGACTGGTCTTCAGCGTGCCGGTGATCTGCGCGACTACCGGATCGCCGGTCGCCTGGCCGAGAGCCTTGAGGAAGCGGATCAGACTCATCGCCCCGCCTTCGGGATCCTCGACAAAGGAGAACAGGCGGAAGATGTTGAAGCGGGTGTCCGGGGCGCGGGAGAACAAGGCGGCCGGCAGCAACGGACTGGCGCGCACCGGCGCCAGCGAGCGCGAGTAGGTCTTGGCGATCAGCTCGAGGGTGGTGCGGCTCTCACCCTGGTCCTGACCATCGAGGTCGGGCCATTCGGCGACCGCACCCAGCGAATCGAGGATGCGCGTCAGACCAGCCTCGCTCTGGGCGAGAACCTTGAAGTTCACATGGTTGTCGGTGATCCACTGCCGCGCCTGCGCGTCGATGATGCGCTGGCTCTTGACGAACTGACGGAAACGCAGGAATTCGCGCCAGTCGCCGAGCATGAAGAACTCGCGCGCCATCAGCACTTCGACCATGGCGGCACGCGGATCATGCGGCGGCTGGCGCAGGGAGCGCTGCAGCCACACCAGCACCTTCTCGCCCTTTCCATAGTGGGCGCGGATCGAGACCTGGTTGTCGAACACGTACTTCCGCTCGAGATAGACCGTCTCCTCGATCTCCTGGCTGCGCACGTGGAACATCGGTTCCTGCAACACATCGTGATGCTTGTTCTCGATCGCACATGTCAGGGTCAGCATCTGCTCGCTGAGCCCGGCAGCGGTGAGGAAGGCATCATCGAGGACAGCACCTTTTGACATTCCGGAGATGATGCGCGGCGGGCAGGGATTGGTAGGGGCCTGCTGCGGCATGTGGCTTGACCCTTTCAACCGGGCCGGGGACGGCAGCATGCCCCGCCGCATGACCAACGTCGCCATCACCCATCCCTGCGCCGAACATCCCCGTTTCTTCACCGACGAGGACCTGGCGCGACTGCGCGCCGCTGCCAGCGTCAAGGTGCTCGGCGACCTCGACGCCGCCGGCAAGGCCGCCGTGCTGGCCGAGACCGACATCCTGCTCGGCTCGTGGGGCATGCCCAAGCTCGTCCCCGATTTCCTCGCCAAAGCCCCGAAGTTGCGCGCGGTGTGCTACGCCGCCGGCTCGATCAAAGGCTTCGTCACGCCCGAGAGCTATGCCCGCGGCGTGCTCATCACCACCGCGATGCACGCCAACGCGGTGCCGGTCGCCGAGGTGACGGTGGCGCTGATCACCCTGGCCAACAAGAGCTGGTTCCAGGCCCTCGCCGCGATGCGCGGGCAGCGCAAGTTCGTCCACGCCCCGGCCCACCCCGGCAACTACCGCACCCGCGTCGGCCTGATCGGCTTCGGCGCGATCTGCCGGCTGGTCGCCGAGAGGCTGCGCGGCATGGATCTGCAGGTCGACGTCTACGACCCATTCACCACCGACGAAGCCCTCGCCGCCTTCGGCTGCCGTCGCCAGAGCGACCTGCTCCAGCTCGCCCGCGACTGCCAGGTGATCAGCCTGCACGCGCCGAACATCCCGCAGACCCGCCACATGCTGGCGGCGCCGTTCTTCCGCGCCATGCGCGACGGGGCCTGCTTCATCAATACCGCCCGCGGAGCGCTGGTCGATGAGGCCGCGCTGATCGCAGAGTTGCAGAGCGGCCGGCTCACCGCCCATCTCGATGTCACCGACCCTGAGCCGCCGGTCGCCGACAGTCCGTTCTGGTCGTTGCCCAACGTCTATCTGACGCCGCATCTCGCCGGCAGCAGCAGCGGAGAGGTCCGGCGCATGGGCCAGCTGGCGATCGAGGAATGTCTGCGCGTCATCCGCGGCGAGCCGCCTCGTTTCCCGGTCAGCGAGGCGATGCTCGCGACGATGGCCTGAGCCCCACCCTAGGCCGTTCCTGGCCAGAAGTGGAGGTGGACGCCTGGAGGGAAGTCACGTCCGCCGCCCCGGACGGTGGTGTTCGGCGGTACGTCGAGGTCGAGCTGGAGCCGGCCCTCGGCGCGGCGCCAGCGCACCGCGAGGCGGCCGTGCACGGTATCGAGGTCGAGGCCGATGCACTCCAGCCCGGCCGGCAGGTCGGGCCGCAGGATGAAGCCCTGGCCGGGCGGCAGCGCTTCGTCATCGCGCAGACCGACCACGCGCTCGACCAGCCAGTTGGGATAGACGCCCAGCATCGGGTGGTTGTGGCTGTTCATGTTCATCGTCTCGCCGCCCTCCCAACGCTCCCACAGGGTGGTGGCGCCGTGGTCGAGCATGTAGCCCCACGAGGGATACTCCCGCCTCGTCACCAGGCCCCAGGCCAGGTCGCCACGTCCGGCGTCGCTCAGGGCATGGAGCAGCGGCAGGGTGGCGATGTTGCCGGTGGTGAGGTGCCCCCGGCTGGCCACCTCGGCGACGAGCACGGCCTGCACGCGCGCCCGCTCGGCGGCCGGGGCGAGATCCCACGCCAGCATCACGGCCTGGCTGGACTGGTCACCGATGCCATAGCAACCGCGCGCGGCATCGAAGTGCTTCGCATGGATGGCGCTGGCGAGCGTGGCTGCGGTCGACAGGTGACGCGTCGCTGCGGACTCATCGCCAAGCGCCGAGCAGCTTGCCGCGAGGATGCGCGTCATGCGCGCGATGCAGGCGGTGGCGACCAGCGCATTCGCCGGTAGGCGCGGGTTCGGACCATCGTGCCAGCCATACGCCTTGGGCGGACACCAGTCGCCCCAGAAGTGGGTGTGCACCAGGCCGTCCTCCTGGCGCTGGCCCAGCCACCAGTCCAACCAGCGCTCGGCCACTGGACGCATGCGCTGGAGGCTGCGCTGGTCGCCGTGGTGCCGCCATAGCCGCCAGGGAATGGTCGCCGGGCCGATGCACACCGGATCGGCGGCGCGGTGACCCCAGTGATAGGGCACGGTGTCGGGGATGCGGCCCTCGGTGTCCTGGGCGGCGGCGATCTGCTCCATCCAGCCGGAGAGCAGGCGGGCGGCATCGCGGGTCCAGATCAGCGACTCTCCGCGTCCGGTCAGGTCATTGAGCCAACCCATGCGCTCGGTGCGGTTCGGACAGTCGGTCGGCACATGCAGGAGGTTTCCCTGTTCGCTGCGCTGGTAGACCTCCCACAGGCGCTCGACCAGCGGCTCGCTGCAGGTCAGCGTGGCGCGCACCGGGCAGTCGCTCATCACCGGCACTGCTTCGACCTTGGCCGCCGCCGGAAGGCCTTCGACCTCAAGATAGCGGAAGCCGTGATAAGCCAGTTGAGTCTCGAAAACTTCGCGGCCGCCGCCGCGGCAGACATAGTTGTCAGCGGCCCGAGCGGTGTAGAGCGGCTCCTGGTTGAGCTGGCTGGCGGCATCGCACAGCTCGCCGTAGCGTACGCCGATGCGCGTTCCGGCCGGAGCCTCGACGCTGATCCGCGCCCACCCGGCGATGTTCTCGCCGACGTCGAAGCGCCGCACGCCATCCGGCCGGCAGGCGGTAGGCCTGCACCGGCCGCGGCCACATCCGGCCGCTTGGGCCGCTCATGCGCCGCGGGTGGAACCAGCGCTCGGTGCGCGGCGGATGATCATCAGGCATGGCGATGTCGTCCCAGCCCGGTGGCTGGCGCCGGGCATCGAAGTCGACGCCGTCATAGAGCTGATCCGACAGCCAGCCGCCCGGCCGGCACTGCCACAGGTCGTGACCGTTGATGCGCAGCGAGCGCGTGGTCCAACGGCTGCCGTCGGCGTGTTCGATCTCGATCAGCGCCTTGAGCAGCGGCTGGCCATGCCAGCCGTGACCGACGGCGACGCCAACCGCATTCTCGCCGACCCGCGCCAGTGGTGTCAGGTCATGGCTGGTGTAGGGAACCAGTTGATCGCGATCGAAAGGACCACCCATGAGCACGGCCTCGGTGAGCGCCTGGCCATTGCAGCGTAGCAGATGGACACCGGCGGCAGCGACATGCAGGCGGACGCGGCGTGGCAGCGCGGCGCACTGGAAGGTGGAGCGGAATAGGAGGGCGCGACCCGCGGCCATCCAGCCGTTGCCAAGCCAGTCCGCCGCCGCCCAGTCCTCGGCCGAGGGGCCCATCTCGAAGCGCTGCACCGGTCCGAGATGCTCGACACCATCCTGGTCACGCACGCGCACCTGCCAAACCACCGCGGACTGCGGCGCCAACTCCCCGCCAGCCCACGCGATACCGGCCTGACGACCGTCTTCGACCCAGCCTGAATCCCAACGATCGCAGGAACCGGTGACCAGGGCTGCGGGGCCGCTGGCGGCGCAGATGCGCCAACTCCGCTGAATCTTCGTCCTGTCTGTCAGTGCGAAGCGCCAGGCGAACTGCGGCGGGGCGATGAGTCCGAGCGGCGCGATGGCGCCATCGGCGGTGCAGTCGATGAGGGGCATGCCAGCCAATGTGCCAACCTGGAAGCCGCCGTCGATTGGCCGCCGCAGTCAATTCTAGTACACGGCGCGCATCAGCAGTCTGACGGCACGGCCGGCGCAGCGTCCACTAGACCCAGCTGTAGCTGACGTCCCAGGTCGCGCGTTCGCGGTGCGACCAGGTGCGTGCCCATTTCGGCTCGATGCTGGCGCCATGGTTGCTGGCCCACAGCACGATGTGGTCGAGCGGATAGCTGCAGGCGATGCGCAGCGCCCCGCCGCCGGCAAGGTGCGCGACGCTCGGCTCGCGGCTGCCCCACAGGCCGGCGAAGACCGCGCGGCCACCGGCCTGCTCAAGGCGCCAATGGCCAGCCGCGTCCTGCACCGCCGATGGTGGGATCATGCCACGCATCCACGGCGGATTCTTCAGGCAGGTCGCTGAGGCCGGCAGCGCAAAAGCGGTCTGGTCAAAGCCTTGCTGGGCGAAGAAGGGATGGGCGTACCAGGTAATCGGCACGGTCTGGATGTCACCAGCCTCCAACTCGAAGGTGGTGGTCGAGACGATACCGTCATCGACCAGCCGGACACGGCGTTCGAGGTGGTAGCCAAGTCGGTAGCCAAGGCGCTCGCCGCGGCCGATCTTGATCAGGTCATGAGTGCGGAAGACCGCCTCGTCGGCGCCGACCTCGACCTCCCAGTCGAGCAGGGCAGACAGCCGGCCCGACGCATGCCGCTCGCTGGAGTCGTCACTCTCCCTGATCAGCCGGCCGGCGCCTGGCCGCATGAACTCCTGGCCCTTCCCGACCAGATGCCAACCCAGTCCGCTCTCGAAGGTTTCGGGCAGACCAACGCCATCGTAGCCCTGCCACGCACTATCGGCCTGGCCGAGCAGTTCACGACCCTCGCGCTGCAGGCTGGCGATCCAGCCGCCGTGCACGAAGCGCGCCCCGAGCAGGTCCGGCGCCGGGCGCGGATCGAACAACGCGGCCGTCCACGGACCGCGACGCAAAGTGATGATCGGCAGGTTGGGGCGGCTCATGGTCGACGGGGAAAATAGCGGAATCGCCGGGTTTGCCACCGGCAGTGCGGCCCAGGCTACTTCGCGCCGATGACCAGGCGGTAGGCGCGGCCGTTCTCGTCGCTGAACAGGGCGACGTTGCCGTCGGCGATGGCAGTGAAGGTCCAGCGGCCAACACGCTCACCGGGTCTGATCAGGCGAAGGCTGGTCTCTCCGGGCAACGTGATCATCAGCCCCGAGGCACCCGCGGTTCCACGGACGAAGCCGTTGACCCGAGGCGCGTCGCCGCCGCCGGGCGTCGCCACCGGCAGCTTGCGAGGAATAGGTTGCGGCCCGGAAGGTCCTGGCCCCGGCCCAGGCGTCGGACCGGTTGTTCCAGGAGGCAGTGCGACCGGTCCATCACGGATCGTCCACGAGACGAAGGGGTTGGCGTCGTTGACGTTGAAGTTTTCGAAGGGGCCGATCGGCGGTAGCGCCACACCTTCGTCGTCGAGCGATCCGGGCGCTCGTCCGGACGCCGGCAGGGCGATCGCAGCCGGCGAGAGGGTGAGCAGCCAGGCCACGCTGGCGGCCAGCACCACGGCTGCGCCGACCACCGATGCGATCTCCCACGACAGCGGCCGACTGCGCAGCACGCCTACTTCGCGCCGATGACCAGGCGGTAGGCGCGGCCGGTCTCGTCGCTGAACAGGGCGACGTTGCCGTCGGCGATGGCCGTGAAGGTCCAGCGGCCAACACGCTCACCGGGCTTCATCAGACGGGGACGGGTCTCGCCGGGCAGGTTGAACAGGACATCGACGGTGCCGTCGGGCCGGCGGGTGAAGCCGACCACCTTGGGAGCATCGCCACCGCCGCTCTTGGACGGGGGTAATTTGAGCTCAGGCGGGGTAATGGTCTCGATCTTCGCCGGCGGCCGCGCCTTGACCACGACGGTCGCCGGCTGTTGCAGACGCTTCTTCTCGGCCTCGCGCTCGCGCCACGGCACGAACGGGTTGTCGTCGTTGATGTAGAACCCGTCGAAGGCGCCGATCGGTGGCATCGCCGCCGACAATGGCTGAAAGGCGACGCCCTGATGGCCGGGGATGATGGCGCGTGGCGTTTCCAGGACGGTCAACCACCACCACGCCGCGACCCCGACAAGGGCGAGGAAGGCGATCAGCGCCGCCACCGGTTCCCACACCCCGCGTCTCATGGCCGCGCCTTCAACGCTGCACCAGCGGCCTGCGGGGTTGCCGCCGCTGCGCCGCGACCGGCGTCGGGCAGGAAGGCCATGCCGGCGAGTTCGAAGACCGCGTCGAGCTGCTGCACGTCGTCGCGCACACGGTTGTTCGCACTGGTGATGGTCAGGCCACGCAGGATCAGCGGATAATCCTGTTCGGAGCGGGTGCCATAGCTGTGCAGGATCCACAGCACGGTCTTCAGCGAGCCGCGCACCTTGAGCGTCAGTGGGTATTCCGAGAGCAACGCCGGCCGCGATACCGGCCCGGTCTCATAGGGCCGGGCATGCGCGATGTCGAACCACTCGACCGGATCGGGGGCGGCCAGGACCACGGTCAGCGCCTTCTCAGTCAGCTGCAGCATGTCGAGCAGCTGCTGCGCGTCGGCGTCCGGCGGTACGCGATCGTCGGGTGGGAAGCCGAGGCGTTCATCGCTGTCGATGCGCCGGGCCACCGCCTTCTCGCGTAGGACCTGGCGCACCTCGACGAAGCGGTTGAGGAAGAACTTGCCCGGCTCGCGCTCGCCCGGCGGCACCTTGAAGCGCTCGCTGGTGGTGAAGCCGGCCTGATCCTTGAGCTGGGCGATGTTCTTGCGCAGCTCGGCGTTGGCCGCGCGCTGGCGTCCGACCCGCTCGCGCAACGGCTCTGAACCCTTGATCTTGAGCGCCGCCTTGCGCGCCGCCTCAAGGCGTTCATCGACCTCCGGCTGGTCCGACCACATCCACCAGGCCATGCCGCCAGCGGCGAGCACCGCCGCAAGCATGGCGACCAGGCCACCGCGCTGCGCCGAGGAGAGCTCCGGGCTCATCGCGGCTTCTCCACCACTGGCGGCGTTTCGGCCCCAAGGCTGGTAAGCGGGAAATAGCAGCGGAAACGGAAGGGGAACTCGCCGGCATCGACAGCACTCGCGCTCGCCGGCTGATCTTTGCGCACCAGGTCGGTGTTGGTCAGGCGCACATCGCGGAACAGGCGGACGCCGTCCGGCGTGGTCCACTCGGAGAGGGCCTGCTGGTAGCGTTCGCGGAAGGCGACCATCTGCGGGTCGGTCTTCTTGGCGTCGAAGCGCACCCGGCCGCTGATGTCGACGGCGCCGCGGTCGATCAGCGA
>JFJP01039382.1_pt1 | contig 17287 bp, 10 predicted proteins | sample 431651 | NCBI WGS metagenome assembly JFJP01 (sample SAMN02602958, study PRJNA72255) | Microbial mat metagenome, whole genome shotgun sequencing project. | biome: fresh water; feature: sink hole; material: water; isolation source: purple microbial (photo- and chemosynthetic) mats found in... | reverse complement strand
TTCTGCCAGTCGGGATTGATCGCTTTAGAGGCATTCAGAACAACAAAGTCAGGTTCGAAATTTTCAAGTTCTTCAGCTTCAGGTCTGATAAACATATTTTTTATAAAGTGAGCCTGCCATGCTACTTCAAGAATAAACCTTACATTAAGTCTTGTGTTTTTGTTAGCCCCGCTGAAGCAATCAACAACAAATAATCTTTTTCCTGATAGCTGCCTGGCGGAGATCTCTTTACAATGCTTCCATATATCAAGTGTAATTGGTTTATTATCAGAAACTTTTGATTTATCCGATTTCCACCAGACTGTATCTTTTGTCTTATCATCCAGTACAACATATTTATCCTTTGGTGAACGACCGGTAAATACTCCTGTATCAACAGATATTGCACCGGTATTTGTGATTATCCCTCTCTCGTACTGGCTTAAACCGGATTTGGTCTCTTCTGCAAAAAGCAAGTCAAATGATGGATTATAAACAATCTCTTTTACGTCATTTATGCCATATTTTATTAAGTCTTTTGAGGTAATCATTTTAATTAATTTAGTATTTATGTTAAAAATGTCAAAGTTATTAAATTGCTATTTGCAAATATTTCGAAATATAATAGAAATATCTAAATAAAAATATATTTTGATCAAAGGGTCAATAACTTTTCAGCTGTCATAAAATTAGCAAAAAGATTCTGGTTATCTAGTTTTGCCTGACGATAGTTAAAAAAAGAGAAAGAGGCCGTCCTTTTGAGACAGCCTCTTATTAATGATTATGAACAAAGGACAAGAGTAGAAATAACTACGCTTGTGTTTTTGTCTGATTATAAATTACTTGCCAAATTTAATTGAAGCCTGAGCAGCTGCAAGTCTTGCAATAGGAACTCTGAAAGGTGAGCAACTGACATATGTTAAACCTGCTTTGAAGCAGAATTCAACTGATGCAGGATCGCCGCCCTGTTCACCGCAGATGCCAACCTTAAGATCTTTTCTTGTTGCACGACCTTTTTCGACAGCCATTTTGATAAGCTGTCCAACGCCATCCTGATCAATAGTCTGGAATGGATCTGAAGCAAGAATTTTCTTGTCAAGGTAATCATGGAGGAATCCGCCAGTATCATCACGGCTGAAACCAAAGGTCATCTGGGTCAGGTCGTTTGTTCCGAATGAGAAGAATTCAGCGGTTTTAGCCATACGGTCAGCGAGAAGACAAGCGCGTGGAATTTCGATCATAGTTCCGTATTTGCATGCAATCTCTTTCACACCGAATTTTTTACATACTTCCGCGTATACTTTATCATATACTTTTTTGGTGAAGTCAAGTTCTGCAACCTCGCAGGTAACAGGAACCATCAATTCAGGATAAGGACTTTTGCCTTCTTTCAGCAGTTCAACAGAAGACTCCAGCATAGCTCTGATCTGCATTTCTGTAACCTCAGGGAATGTGACGCCAAGACGAACACCACGGTGACCCATCATCGGGTTTGATTCATGTAAAGCCTCACCACGTTTAGCAACATCTTCTTTCTTAATACCAAGAGCTTTAGCCAGCTCTTCCTGTTTTTCTGCACCCTGGGGAACAAATTCATGAAGAGGGGGATCGAGAAGCCTGAAAGTAACAGGCAGTCCGTCCATTGCAGCCATTGTGGCTTTCATATCTTTCTTAACGAATGAGAACAGTTCGTCAAGTGCTTTGCGGCGTTCTGTTTCATTTGCGCTGAGAATCATTTTACGAAGAAGGAAAAGAGGCTGCTCTGAACCTTTACCGTAGAACATATGCTCTGTACGGAAAAGTCCGATGCCTTCAGCACCGTAGTTACGTGCAATAACTGCATCTTCAGGAGTCTCGGCATTTGTGCGTACACCCATTTTGCGGAACTTGTCGACTATTGACATAAACTCTTTAAAACGTGGATTCTCTGAAGCATCCATCAGGGTTAATGCACCTAAGTATACGAATCCTTTTGTGCCGTTAAGGGTAAGGAAATCGCCCTCTTTGATAACCTTGTCTGAGCCGGCTATTTTTGCTATCTTCTTAGAAGCATCAACATGTAGTGCACCAGCACCAACAATACAGCATTTACCCCAACCGCGTGCAACAAGTGCAGCGTGTGACGTCATGCCACCACGGGCGGTTAAAATACCTTCAGCAGCACGCATACCTTCAACATCCTCAGGATTGGTCTCTTCGCGGAGAAGAATAACCTTTTCACCTTTACGGAACCATGCTACCGCATCTTCAGCATTAAATACAACTCTTCCAACTGCTGCTCCTGGACCTGCTGGCAAACCTTTTACCACAGGAGAATTCTTTTTCTCAACTGCCGGGTCGCAGATCGGATGAAGAAGTTCGTCAAGCTGAGCCGGATCAACACGCATAACTGCGGTTTTTTCATCAATAAGTTTCTCATGAAGCATATCCATTGCCATGTTAAGCGCTGCTGTACCAGTTCTTTTACCGGCACGGCATTGTAACATATAAAGAGTACCCTCCTGTATAGTAAATTCTATATCAAGCATGTCGTGAAACGACTTCTCAAGGATATTACGGATATCCCATAATTCTTTATATGTACCTGGCATTGCTTCCTGCATACTGTGAAGATGCCTGTTCTGATCATTTTTTGTATCATCGTTAAGAGGACTTGGAGTGCGTATACCTGCCACTACATCTTCGCCCTGGGCATTAACAAGCCACTCACCGTAAAACAGGTTTTCACCTGTTGCGGGGTTACGTGTGAAAGCTACACCGGTAGCAGATGAATCACCCATGTTTCCAAACACCATAGCCTGTACGTTAACAGCTGTACCCCAGTCATCAGGAATTCCTTCAATACGACGGTATGAAACAGCTTTTTTCCCGTTCCAGCTTTTGAAAACTGCTTTAATGCTTCCTTCAAGCTGCTCTTTTGCATCATCAGGGAAGGGTTTTCCAAGAACATCTTTTACTATTTTTTTAAACTCTTCTGATAGCAACTTCAGTTCATCAGCAGGAATATCAGTGTCAGATTTATAACCTTTCAGCTTTTTGAACTCATCAAGCTTCTCATCGAGCTGCTTACGAATTCCTTTGCCCTCGCCCAGGTCAATACCTTCAGCTTTTTCCATTACTACGTCAGCATACATCATGATGAGCCTGCGGTATGAGTCCCAAACAAAACGTGGGTTGTTGGTCTTCTTAAGAAAACCAGGAATAGTTGCAGAACAAAGACCGATATTCAAAACGGTATCCATCATTCCGGGCATCGAACTCCGTGCTCCTGAACGACATGATACAAGTAATGCATTTTCAACATCACCATACTTCATCTTCATTGTCTCTTCTGTCTTTTTCATTGCTGCCCAAACTTCGGGCATAAGCTCTGCAGGTAATGTACAGTTGTTTGTATAGTACTCATTGCAAGCTTCTGTTGTGATGGTAAAACCCGCAGGAACAGGCAGCCCTAACAGACACATCTCTGCCAGATTAGCTCCTTTACCTCCAAGAAGGTTCTTCATGTCTGATTTACCCTCTGCAGTTTTTCCTCCAAAGGAATAGACTCTTTTAAGTTGTGACATAATTTTATTGATTTGAGATAAATATAAATTATTGATTTTGCAAAATAAGCGGCAAAGTTAATGTTTTAAATTGAATTTTTAAAACCAAAATTGCTGATATCCTTTTTAGAATAGATTCATGGCCAAGCATTTCCTGTACGGCCCTCAGATCTGCTCCAGCCTCAATCATATGTGTCGCAAATGAATGCCTGAAAGTATGAGGACTGATGTTTTTTCTTATGCCTGCTTTTGATGCCAGGTCCTTAATAATTGTAAATATCATCGCCCGGGTGAGCCGGCCACCCCTCCTGTTTAGAAAAAGTACATTCTGATCTTTAATGACCGGAAGCCTGTTACGATCTGCTTTATAATAATCAATCTCTTTAAGTGCCTTGCCTCCGACAGGTACAAGTCTTTGTTTATTACCCTTTCCTGTAACAACAACATATCCTTCTTCATAATGAATGTCGGTAAGTCTCAGATTGACAAGTTCCGAGACACGTAAGCCGCATCCATAAAGAGTCTCTATAATTGCTTTATTCCTGTGACCTTCGGGTTTACTCAGGTCAATTTCTTCAATTATTCTGTCAATTTCGCTTATAGACAGGACCTCTGGAAGTTTGAGTCCGATCTTTGGAGATTCAATCAGTGATGCAGGGTTCTCATCAACTTCACCTTCAATGAGAAGAAATTTATAGAATGCCCTGATGCCTGATAACACTCTTGATTGTGTTCTTGTATTTTTATTATCAATACTATACCAGGCTAAAAATTCTTTCAGATCAGGATAGGTTACCATTGCAGGAGTTGTTATAGATCCTGTTTCTGTAAAATATTTTTGAAGCTTCATAACATCATTCAGGTAAGCCTCAATGCTGTTTCCTGATAATGACTTTTCTAGTCTTAGGTAAGTTTCAAAGTTCCTGAAAGATTGTTCCCAGCCTAAACTCATTAAAATTTTTTTAAGAAAATGTTACTTTGTAAAATACGAAGAAACATGAAGAAATGCAATCTTCCTAATTCAAATTGCATATGAGTCTTTTTAATCAAAGTTCCTCACTTGTAAGGGTGAAAGCAATAATCTGTTAAATATTGCTATATTAGCCAGATAACTCTTCTTTTAAATATTAATACATCCCGGAGGAATTTTTTATGAACTGGACCCAGGTGATTGATCCTTTAAACAGCATTACTTTGTCGGCATTTGTAGCAGCCATTCCTGTAATATTTATTTTTTGGGCTCTGATAATAAAGAAGATTAAGGGTTATCTGGCAAGTTTATTAACCACCATTCTCGCACTTTTGATAGCTGTTGTGGTTTATCACATGCCTCTTAAGCTGGCTTTGCTATCGACTCTTCATGGTGCTCTGTACGGGTTTTTTCCTATCTGCTGGATTATTATTGCAGCGGTATTTCTTTATAATATTACAGTTAAAAGTGGTCAGTTTGAAATCATCAAGAATTTTATGGCTTCAATAACTTCTGACAGGAGACTTCAGGCTTTGCTTATTGCTTTTTCATTTGGTTCATTTCTGGAAGGTACCGCCGGTTTTGGTACCCCTGTTGCAATTACAGCAGCAATGATGGTTGGGCTGGGATTTAACCCGCTGTATGCTGCAGGAATATGTTTGATAGCCAATACTGCACCAGTTGCTTTTGGAGGAATAGGGATACCTATTACTGTTGCCGCCCAGGTTTCAGGCATTCCTGAAATGGCAATTTCTCAGATGGTCGGGCGTACCCTGCCTCTTCTTTCCCTTTTTGTACCATTTTACCTGGTATTTCTTATGTCGGGATTTAAACGTTCTTTAGAGGTATTTCCTGCTATTTTCGTTTCCGGTTTTTCTTTCGCCTTCTTTCAGTGGTTTTCTTCAAATTATATGGGTCCGATGCTTCCTGATGTGATTGCAAGCCTTGCATCTATAATCTCACTTATCATTCTGCTGAAATTCTGGAAACCAAAAAATATCTGGAGATTCAATGATGAACCAGCACCCACAATAAGTACAGAAATAAAATACTCTCCGAGGCAGATACTTAAAGCATGGTCTCCATTTATAATTTTGACTCTTATGGTAATTGCATGGGGATTGCAACCTGTAAAAGACACGCTTAATTATCTGGGATTCATTAGGTTCGATATACCAGGTCTTCACAATGCTATTGGCAGCAGCGATGGTTCTGGTCTGTTGGCCCAGACTTTTAAATTCAATTATTTATCGGCATCAGGTACAGCGATAATAATCTCGGCACTTATTTCAATTCCCATCTTTCGGATGAAGTTTATTGATGGAATCAAATTGTTTTTCTCAACACTCAACCAGCTTAAATTTCCAGCAATTACAATAACATCAATACTTGGGTTTGCTTATATAACAAACAATTCAGGCATGTCAATTAGTATGGCAAGAGCTTTGGCAAGCACTGGTATCCTGTTTCCATTCTTTGCTCCATTGCTCGGTTGGCTTGGAGTATTTATTACCGGGTCTGATACATCATCAAACGCTCTCTTTGGCAAGCTTCAGTATGTTACAGCCAGTGCAATAGGTGTTGACCCTGTTGTAACAGTGGCCGCAAATGCAACAGGAGGTGTCTGTGGTAAAATGATCTCCCCACAATCAATAGCTATTGGAGCTGCTTCGGTTGGCCTGGTAGGAAAAGAATCTGATCTGTTTCGTTTTACTGCAAAGCACAGCTTAATTATGCTATCTCTAATTTGCCTGCTTACTTTAGCTCAGGCTTATGCTTTAAGATGGATTATACCTTCCTATGAACTTTCCGATGTAAAAGCTGTAGCAGCAAATCATGACCCGTCGTTGGGATACACTTACTTATTTATCCTTGCCGGCTTATTGATAGCATACCTCGCTATTCTGTTATTCAGTGCAAAGAGGAACCCTGAGGAAAATCAGCGGGCAGTTTAATATTTTTTAACTATTTTTGCCGTAATTATTAAGATTACCTCTACTTAAAGTTAATCCCGGAATAAATTCCTTCCCCAATGAAAATATTGATTATCAACGGTCCTAATCTTAACCTGCTCGGAAAAAGAGAGCCTGAGAAATACGGACACTCCTCTTTTGATGATTACTATAAGGTATTGAAATCCCGCTATCCCTCTATCATTTTCGATTATTTTCAGTCGAATATTGAAGGAGAACTTATCAACGAAATACATAAATCAGGCTTTTCTTCAGAAGGGATAATTTTAAATGCCGGAGGGTACACACATACTTCTGTAGCTCTTACTGATGCAATTGCAGCTGTACCGGCTGCAGTAATTGAGGTACATATTACTAACATTGCAGCACGCGAAGAGTTTCGGCATCCCAGCCTTATTGGCATTAGCTGTGCAGGAAGCATTTCAGGTTTTGGACTTGACAGCTACAGACTTGCTGTTGAAGCACTCATTGAATTGAATAGTTTGAAGAATAAATAAATATATGAATAGAAAAAGAACCAAGGTAGTTGCCACTATTTCCGATAGGAACTGTAGTCCGGATTTTATACGGGAACTCTTTGAAGCAGGTATGGATGTTGTTAGGATCAACTCTGCTCACATGCCTATTGAATCTGCTGTTCAGGTGATAAAGAACATACGGGAAGTTTCCGATAAAATTGCTATCCTTGTTGATACCAAGGGCCCTGAAATACGTACAACGGCATGTGATGAACCAATAAAACTGATAAAGGGAGATATTATCAATATTATAGGCGACCCGGGCAAAAAGAGCTCGGAAAAAGCTATTTATGTCAGCTACCCCTCTTTTGCAGCTGACATTCATTTGGGTGCCATTATTCTTATTGATGATGGTGATCTTCAACTTAGCGTTATCAGAAAAAATGGAAATGCGCTTGAGTGTCTGATTGAAAATGATAGCATATTAGGATCAAGAAAAAGTGTAAATATCCCCGGAGCGAAACTGTGCCTTCCGTCTCTTACAGAGAAGGATAGAGCCTTTATCGAGATGGGTGTAAAAACCGGAATCGATTTTATAGCACATTCATTTGTAAGATCGCGCCAGGATGTTATTGATGTTCAGTCTGTCCTGGATTATTATAAGAGCTCGATCAAAATTATTGCAAAAATTGAAAACCAGGAGGGTGTTGATAACATTGATGATATTCTTGACAATGTATATGGGATTATGGTTGCCAGGGGAGATCTGGCCATCGAGATCCCGTATGAGAAAATTCCGGGAATACAGAAAATGATTATCACTAAGTGTATCATAAGCAGAAAGCCTGTTATTGTGGCAACGCAGATGCTTCATTCGATGATCAATAATCCAAGGCCAACCCGTGCAGAAGTAAGCGATATTGCCAGTGCAATCTATTCCCAGACTGATGCCATAATGCTGAGCGGCGAAACAGCTAACGGGAAATACCCGGTGGAAGCTGTTAAAACAATGACAAAAGTGGCACTTGAAGTAGAGAAAAACAAGGAGAAGTTTCTTGACATCCCTCATATGAATGTAACCGGAGAGATTTCTGCATATCTTGCCAAGGTTGCTGTCAAAACTGCATTCCGGATAGGGGCAAGAGGAATTATTGCAGATACCACAGGGGGGCGTACAATAAAAGATATGTGTGCTTACAGGGGTATAAATCTGATACTTGCGCAGTGTTATTCGGAATCGACAATGCGCGAGCTGGCTCTTTCATACGGTGTCTATGCAAGCTATCAGGTAAGAAAGAAATCGGTAGATGAGTTCATACACATTGCTTTGAAAAATCTTGTTAAAGCGCATAATCTGCAGAATGATGATATTGTTGTGGTATTGGCCGGAAACTTCTCAGGAGGTTCCGGTTTCTCATTTATTGAAGTCGGTTCAGTGCAGTATCTGAATGACCGGGTTAGTATAAAAGAAGATAAATAGTTGGTCCGATTTTTGATGTTTTATTTTCCTGAAATCAGATTTCTATGTTTAAAATACTATTTATTTCAATATGGTTCTTTTTTCACCCGGTTCATGTTACACTTACAAGCATAGACTACATTCCGGGAATGGGTTCATTTAAAGTGTTTGTGAGGATGTATTTCGACGATTTCCTGATTGATTGCAAATTGAATGGATGTGATACACACACCAAAGATTTTGAAAGTGAAGATAATATCTCATCACAAAATGTAATGGAGAAATATTTGTCTGAGAAAATAATTATCAAAGCAGATAAGAAAATTCTTTCAGGAAAGCTGACTAATATGAAACTGGAGGACAATGAGATTACTGTGAATTTGGAGTACTTCAATGCAATGAATCCGGATACAATCACAGTTAAAAATCTCATAATGACTGATCTGCACAACGATCAGTCGAACATGCTGATTATGAGGATAAATAAATTTGAGGAGGGTGTAAAACTTACTCCGCTTATTACAGAACGGATCTTTATATTAAAATAATTTCAGTTGTGAAAAGTATTAATCTGCGGAAATTTATTTTACTGGTTATTTTATCACAATTAGTTGTCAGCCTGAATGCAACTCATAATCGTGCAGGAGAGATTACCTATGTGCAATTATCAGATCTTACATATGAGATTACTATTACTACTTTTACCTATACTCTGAGTTTTGCCGACAGACAATCCCTTGATGTTGACTGGGGGGATAACAGCACCTCTACAGCACAAAGAGAGAGTATATTATTACTTCCAAACTATTACAGACGAAATATTTACAGGATAAACCACACCTTTCCTGGTCCTGGAGTGTATAAAATCGTGGTACAGGATCCAAACCGAAATGCTGGTGTTAAAAATATCCCCAATTCGGTTAATGTGGTCTTTTCAATGTCTACCATTCTGATTGTTAATCCGGCTATGGGAAGAAACAGCACTCCTGTTTTACTTAATCCTCCCTACGACAAGGCAGCTTTTGGTTATAAGTTTATTCATAACCCTGCAGCATTTGATCCGGATGGAGACAGCCTTTCTTATGCTCTGACAGTCTGTACCCGCGAAGACGGTAAGCCAATTGAAAATTATACCCTTCCCCCTGCAACAGATTCAATCTGGGTTGATCCGGTTAGCGGAGATCTTATCTGGGATACACCGGCTGATACAGGGACATTCAATGTTGCTATGGAGATACAGGAGTGGAGGAATGGTGTAAAAATTGGGGTGGTGGTACGTGATATGCAGATCGATGTTTATACCACAAATAATAAACCTCCTATAAACGGACCTCTATCAGATTATTGCGCTGAAGCAGGTGATACAATTGATTTTATTTTTTATGCAGATGATCCTAACTTAGATAGCCTGACTCTCCAGGCTACTTCAGGCGTTTTTAACATTGAATCCTGTCCTGCTACTTTTGTTAAGCTCGATTCAATAAAAGGCTATGCATCAGCCTGGTTCAGATGGGTTCCCTGTCATGAATCAGTTAGAAATCAACCATATGATGTTATTTTCAAATCCGATGACTTCAATGAAGAGATGAAGCTCTCAGATATTGATAACATGCAGATTAAAGTTCTGGGTCCTCCTCCTGTCATATTAAATGCGGTACCTGAAGGGAAGCTGATTCGCTTAACATGGAAGGATTATGGAACGCCTGTAATAGCTGGATTCAGCATATACAGGAGGGAAGGGGTTTCCTCGTTCGTTCCTGATTCATGTACTTCAGGCATTCCCTCATCTGCCGGTTTTGTTAAGATTGGATACACTGGGGGAAGTTCAACTGCTTCATTTGTTGACAGTGACAATGGCCTGGGTCTTCAGTTCGGGAAAGAGTATACTTACAGGATTGTTGCAGTTTATCCTAACGGAACTGAGAGTAAAGCTTCAAATGAGATTACATCAACACTGGTTTCAGGTGTGCCGGTTGTCAAAAATGTAAGTGTTTTATTAACAGATGAGGCTAACGGAGAGATTTTCGTTTCGTGGAGAAAACCAGACCGGCTTGACACTATTCCTGCTAACGGGCCATATGAATATAAGATCTTTCGTGCAAATGGAATTAGCGGTACAGATTATACCCAGATTCGATCTTTAAAGACTTCTGATCTGAACGATACAACAATATCTGATGTTGTAATAGACACACGGTCAACCGGATACATTTACAGAATTGAATTATGGAATGATGAGGATGGTAACAGGTTTTTGATTGGAGAACCAGGCTATGCATCTTCAGTATTTCTCACCATAACGCCAGGCGACCGGAAAGCCCGCTTTGTAATTAACCGGAATGTTCCATGGATTAACACAAGGTATGATCTTTTTCGCCGGAATGAAATTACAATGGTTTATGACTCTGTAAGTTCAACAAACCAGCTGACATTCATCGATGGTGAGCTGGAGAATGGAAAAGAGTATTGTTATTTTGTGCGATCGGTTGGAGCTTATCTTGCCAGCGACATGCCAAAAAATCTGATAAACCTCTCAGAAGAAGTCTGCACAACTCCGGTTGACAATGAACCGCCATGTCCTCCCCAGCTTCTTGTATCAAGCCAGTGCGACAGTCTTTATAATACAGTTAACTGGTCTGTTGAAGATCCTGTCTGTTTTGAAGATGTTGCCGGTTATAATTTATTCTATAAGAAGACTACTGAAGAGGCCTTAACCTTGCTTACGACTTTTAATGATAAAAACGTCTTTTCTTACATTCACTGGTTGAACCAACCTGATGATATTGTTGCAGGTTGTTATGCCATATCAGCATTCGATATTAATGGAAATGAGAGTGACAGGTCTCAAATGATCTGCATAGATTCCTGTAACTTCTTTGAGATCCCCAATGTTTTTACCCCGAATGGAGATGACATAAATGACAGACTGGTTGCAAAGGCTTCAGGGCTTGTCGACAGAATAGATTTCAGGTTGTTTAACAGGAATGGATTATTATTATTCAAAACGGAAGAGCCTAAGATTAACTGGGATGGTACTTACAATGGAAAGATTGTCTCTCCCGGAGTATATTTTTATCAGTGTGATGTGTTCGAACGACGTGTTTCAGGGTTAGAGCAAATCCATCTTTCAGGTTTTGTTCATGTAATAACAGAAGAAGATGCCGTACTCAGGAAAGTGGAGACTAAATAACTTGGAGGGATAAGCGGGATGAAAAAAATTATTACTCTTTTCTTTATACTGATTTCTGCCGCTAATATTTCAGGTCAGAATACTGCAGATATCATTCTTAAAGCAAAGGCATATTTAGAAAGAGGTCAACATAGCACTGCAATTAGTTGTCTGTCGGAAGCAATAAGTAAGTCTGAAGATTTCGCCCTGTTCATGCAGAGAGCTGATGCTAAAGTTGCAAAAGGAGATTACTCTGGAGCCATAAGTGATTATAATGAGGCAAACAGGCTCAACTCTTTTTCAGGTGAATATGGTCTCTCTCAGATTTATGCATTAAAGGGCGATGTCGTAACAGCTCTGTATCACCTGGAGTTGAATATTAATTCTGCGTTTAGGAAATGCGAAAAGAACATTCTGCTCGACCCTGCATTCGGCGCGGTTGAAAACAGACCGGAATGGAGGCAGTTCTGGAAAACAGAGAGGTACACTACCCTGGAAAAGGGAATATCTGATATTGAGTACTTTTCAGCGGCAGGGAAAATTGATGATGCTAAAAATCTTCTGACTGAACTAAGAATAAGTAACTCTGAAGCAACTGAAACAGATTACGCAGAAGCATTGATAAACCTATCCTCACGCAATTATGCAGAAGTCCTGAAGAATCTTACAGGCTTATTGATTTCAGAACCAGAAAACGAAAAATATCTGAGGCTGCAGGCAAAGGCTCAATCAGGATCGTCCAACTTTGCAGGAGCCTCGGTTACATATGGACAACTTTTAAGTTTAGGCATTGCTGATGCAGGTTTATTTCTTCTTCGGGCAGAGTGTTATAGAAAAACCGGAGAAACCTCCAGGGCATTGTCAGATATTGAAAGATATCTTGAATTGTATCCTGATAGTAAATCTGCACTGAGTTTGGCTGGGAAGGTTGAAGTTGCAGCAGGAGACAATCTTAAGGCACTTCAATATTTTTCCAGGAACCTCGAGCTCCATCCTAACGATTCTGAATGTTATGTTGACAGGGCCAACTCTTATTTCATGGCAAAATCATGGGATTGGGCTATCAGTGATTACAGCATGTCATTGGATCTGAATCCTGGTAATTCTGAAGTATGGCTAAGTAAAGGAATGGCCCAGTTGAACTCCGGCCATCAGGAAGATGCATGTCATGACTTCAGGAAAGCCATGAGTTTAGGCAACAAAAAGGCCTCGGGATACATAAGCAATAACTGTATTAAGTAGAGTGGCCCGATACCGGGTGCCAGGCCTCGGTATTCCGTTATATTTTGAACTTTTACCTGATATGTTTATGGATTCTCTCGAAGAGGTCGTGAGGTTTAAAAGGTTTTAGTACATAATCATTAATATTCAGGTCTTCAATTTTATCATGGCTCTCAGACATTATTGCTGCAGTAAGAGCTACGATTGGTATGTTCCTGATTCTTTCGTTTTCCGATTTTCTTATTATCCTGGTAGCTTCAATGCCATCCATAACAGGCATATGCAGATCCATTAATATCATGTCAAATTCCTCATTTTCAAGACAATTAAGTGCAAGTTGTCCATTTTCGGCATGTATAACAGTTACGCCCCAGCCAACCAGAAATTTGTTTGCAACAAAAAAGTTTATCTTATTGTCTTCAGCAACAAGAATTTTTTTGCCCTCGAGTCCGGTATATGTCTCAGAAGATTCTGAGTTTTGTTGCCTGGTACCCTTATCTGATACCCCGAATGAAATTGTAAAACTAAATTTTGATCCTTTTCCTGGTTCACTTTCAATTGAAATTGTGCCACCCTGCAACTCAATCAGTTTTTTACAAATTGCCAATCCCAGGCCGGTTCCTCCAAAATGTCTTGTAGTATCGGCCTCGGCTTGGGTAAAACTGTCAAAAATAAGAGTATGCTTCTCTTTAGGAATACCTATCCCTGTATCCTCAACAATAAATTCCATTTTTGACTGATTGCCTGAACGGCTTAATTCATTTACTGTGACATTTATGCTGCCGTGGCTTGTGAATTTCAGAGCATTTGAAAGAAGGTTTGACAGAATCTGGTTTAGTCGTATGGGATCTCCAATTACTTCAGCAGGCAGATTACCGGCTTTTTTTATATCGAAAATAAGATTTTTTGCTTTTGATCTGAATGAATATGATCGCATTATCTCATCGAGAAAATCAATGAGATTAAATTGAGTCTGTTCGAAGATAATCTTACCCGATTCCATTTTATTGTAGTCGAGAACATCATTTACCAGTGTCAGCAGATGGTTACCTGAAAATTTCAGTGTTTTAATGAAATCCATCTGATCTTCACGGGGATTTCCCTGCAGCAGAAGGTTTGTTATTCCGATCACCTCATTCAGAGGTGTTCTTATTTCGTGGCTCATTGTTGACATAAACAACTGTTTCGTCTGAGCGGCATCTTCAGCTTTCTGCCGGGCCAGGATCAGGTTATCGAGCATGATTCTTCGCTGCAGGGCAATAGCGATCTGGTTTGCGATAAAGTCGAGTACAAAAAGATCATCCTGTGAAAATTTATTCTCATCATTATAGTCCTGCAAACACATTACACCTATCGTACTGTTTTCAACTTTCAGAGGAACGCCCATCCATACTTTACATGGGGTCCCGATAAGATCAACGTCTCCGGCTTCTTCAATAGTTTTAAGATCATTCGATTTAAGAAGAACAGATCTGTTCTGCTTAATAACCCATCCTGTAAGGGTCTTTGACGTTGGGATCTCCTGAAAGTTATCTTTTTCATCAGAGAAAAAGGGTAATGATAGTGTGTCTGAAGCCTCATTGTACAGTGCAATGAAAAAATTATTTGTATCCCATATCTTGCTTAATTCACTTACTATAGTAGGATATATCTCTTTTATATCGGATTGCTTAAGAGCAGCAGTTGAGATGTTGAATAATATCTCCTGGAGAAGTTGATTCTTCCTTTCTGTGGTTATATCTCTGTAAATTCCCAGATGAGCTACTATCTCATTGTTAATGACTATAGTAGTAGCAATAAGGGTTACATGAATATTTTTACCGTTTTTATCTTTTCTTAGAGTCTGTCTTACCTCTTTCTGGTTCATCGAAGCCAGTTTGTCAATTCTTATAGCCTCTTCCTTAAGTTCGTCAGGAACAATAATATCGTTAATGTTTTTATTGACAGCTTCTTCAGAAGTATACCCGAAGAGTGTTGTAAACTCCCTGTTAACCATAGAAATCAACCCCTCGGTGCTGGTTATCACAATTGCAGCTGGAGCTGAATTATACAGGTTTTCAAGAAATGCTTTTTCTCTTATTATCTGATTCTCGTACTCTTTTTGTTTACTGATATCTGTAATTACGCCTCTGTAACCAATGATCTTTTCGTTAATAAAGGTTGCAAATGAATGTGTAATAATCGGGACAAGAGTACCATCTTTTTTTCTTGCCAGGTATTCATTTGTTGATGTCTCATCAGGAGCTTTCAGCGCCTTAAGGTTTTCTATCATTTTCTGATAGTTTTCAGGAAAAATCTGAGAAATGAAAGCACCCTTTTCAAGATCCGCTTTTGTATATCCGAAGAAATTTAAACCACGTTCGTTTGCATATAAAATTCTTCCGGTAAGATCAACCTCATATACGATCTCAGGAAGCATCTCAGCAAATTTTTCAAAAATAACTCCCTGCTTGTAGATGTCATCTCTGATTCTCTGAGTGCTTCCTGGTTCCCATGTTACAACAATATTTCCGGAAGAAAGAGGAAACCCCATATAGTAACCCTCTGAGTCATCTCCGGCCGGAGAAGCTGCAAGTTTATGTGCCTCCCCTGTAAGTCGCAGATGATGAAGTAGTTCTATTAGTTTTACCCGGTTGACAAGGGGAGTGTCGTCAATACACTTTCCAACAACTTCGTTCTTAATGATGAATTCTACATCTTCAACTCTTCTGTTTAAGTCAATAATATAAACTCTGTTATCCTCCCCAATGCTATAAAGAGCAAGGTAACTTGTTAACGTTTCAAAAATCTCATCCAGCACACTTCCCTGGCTATCTTTAATCATTTTGTCCTTAGCAATATCCACCTCATGATATAGAGTGAGGAGATACATGCCATCATCTAAATGCACGGTTTCTGCTGAGAATAGATATGGTTTCTTCTCTCCACTTTTTGTCTTAAGTGTTACAGGATAATCTTTAATTTTTTTTAATTTGGATATTAGTTTTATATATTTATTACTCTCTTCAAGATCCGCAAAAATCTGAATATCATCAGATGTTTTACCAATTATCTCATTCTTTTTGTAGCCCAGGGTATTAAGAAATGCATCATTTGCATCTGCATATTTTCCTGTATTTAAGTTGTTTACCGCCATTAAATAGGGCGCTGAATGGAAAATTTTGAAAACCATGTCCCTGGTACTCTCGTTTTTCTCAAGGAGACTGCCCCTGAAAGACTCAAGTTCCTTTTCTAATTGGTTATATCTTTCCAGTAGTTCTTTATATTGTTCTTTTAGATCCATCAGCAAGGGTTTTCATTAACAATTTAAAAGTAACAAATATTGATTAATTCAGTTTTAGGATTTCTAAGTTTTATCATTTTATTGAATGCTTTTTCGTCCTTTCGTTGTAATAAGTACAAATATCTTTTAGCCCGCATTCAGAACAGAGTGGTTTTCGAGATTTGCATATATATCTGCCGTGTAAAATCAGCCAGTGATGTGCCTTATACATCAGTTCAGATGGTATGTTTTTAGTCAATTGAAGTTCAACAGCCAGCGGAGTTTTTGCGTTTTTTACCAGTCCAATTCTTTGAGATACTCTGAATACATGCGTGTCGACTGCCATAACAGGCTTATTAAATACAACTGAAGCGACAACATTAGCAGTTTTTCGGCCCACACCGGGTAGCTTTTGTAATAATACAGGATCAGAAGGCACTATTCCTCTGAACTCAGAAACAAGCATTCGTGACATTCCTGACAGATGTCTGGCTTTATTATTCGGGTATGAACATGATTTGATGAATTTATAAAGATCTTCTGGTTCTGCTTTTGCCATCTCAAAGGCATCAGGGTACATTTTAAGCAAATCAGGAGTGATAATATTGACTCTTTTGTCGGTACATTGTGCTGATAATATTACTGCAACAATTAGTTCAAAAGGATCCTGGTAGCTTAGTTCTGTTTCTGCAACAGGACGATTGATGAGGAAATATTTAATAGTACGGTCAAATCTTTCCCTGACAGTCATGGAGAATAAAAAATAATAGTGCTGTTAAGGTAACACTTTTTATCTTTGCGCAATATTTATAGTTTATGATTAGTTACCTGCAGGCTGAGAATATTGACCGGAGAATTGGAGATCAGCTTTTATTCGAAAATATAAGCCTTAATATTAATAAGGATGATAAAGTAGCACTTATTGCTGTAAATGGTGCCGGAAAGACCTCTTTACTAGATATTTTAGCCGGGAAGGAGAACCCTGACGGAGGTTCGCTTAGCATCAGGCGCGATCTGCAGATTTCCTATTTGCAGCAGTCACCCCATCTTAATGAATCAAACAGGATAATTGATGAACTTTTCGCAACTGGCAGTGAGTTGGTTAAGGTTATTCGCGAATATGAGAGATGTTTAATTTCCGGGTCCCCTGAGATGCTTCAGAAAATGATCCAGCTCATGGATGATCATAAGGCCTGGGATTATGAAGTAGCAGTAAAGCAGATACTTTTCAAACTTAAACTGACTGATCTG